>Ga0335078_10000463_pt1 | contig 62902 bp, 47 predicted proteins | sample Lox_Sample_32_FD_206711 | JGI IMG/M metagenome (GOLD analysis project Ga0335078, IMG submission 206711) | Soil microbial communities from Loxahatchee National Wildlife Refuge, Florida, United States - Lox_Sample_3.2 | ecosystem: Environmental > Terrestrial > Soil > Wetlands | place: USA... | reverse complement strand
AGAAAATCGACAAACTCGTGCGCTGCGGGGCCCAGATCGCCGATGCCTCCGTACGAAGGCAGAGAGGTTACATGCAGCAGGACTCCGGCCGAACGCTGAAATTCCATCTTGCTCCTATTATCGGATGGCCGACGCCCGAAATGAATCGAAAGCCAGCTATAATGCGTGTGTCTTTTCAGCAAACAGCAGATTCTCACAAGAAAGCGCAGGGACCCGCAGTGAAAATCCGTTTCGGCCGACTTCTCCTTCCCGTCCTTGGTTCAGTTCTGGCTTCCTTCGCGGCGCAGATCGCCGCGGCAGCCACCGCTCCGCAACCTGTGATGCTCGGCGCCGGCTGGCAGTTGCAGGACGTCGCCAAAGTTCCGCAGGCCGGCGCGCAGGTCGCGTCGGCCGCGTTTGACGCGCGCGGCTGGTACGCGGCCACGGTTCCCGGCACCGTGCTCACTACTCTGGTCGACAATCACGTCTATCCTGAGCCGCTCTATGGCGAGAACGATCGCGAAAACGTGATTCCCGAGAGCCTGGTGCACACGTCGTATTGGTATCGGACCCAAATCCGCGTGCCGAGAGCCTACAGGGGCCGTCACATCTGGCTCAACTTCGACGGCATCAATTACTCGGCCGACGTCTGGGTCAACGGCACGCAGGTGGGTTCGATCCGCGGCGCTTTCATCCGCGGCGTCTTCGACATCACCGCGCAGGTGAAACCGGGTCAGCGGGCTGTGGTGGCTGTGCTGGTCGCTCCGCAACCCCATCCCGGCGTTCCCCACGAGCATACGCTCCAGGCGGGCGTCGGCCCCAACGGCGGTATCAGCGCCATCGACGGCCCCACGTTTCTGTGCACGCTCGGCTGGGACTGGCTGCCGGCCATTCACGATCGCGACAGCGGGATCTGGCAGAAAGTGTTTCTTTCGGCCACCGGCTCCGCCGTGCTGAAAGATCCGCTCGTCACCACTGATTTGCCGCTGCCCAAAACCGACTCGTCGGACGTGGCCGTGCAGACGACGGTGGAGAACGTGACCGACCAGCGGGTGAAGGGCGTGGTCGAAGGCGCGATTGAGAACATCCGCTTTCAGCGCGAAGTGGAACTGGCGCCGCACAGCACGCAGCAGGTGAGCTTCGACGCCAGGAACACACCCGCGCTGCACATGGACCACCCTCGCCTGTGGTGGCCGAACGGCTACGGCGACCAGAATCTTTACCGCATGCATCTCGACTTCAGAATCGGCCGCGCCGTCAGCGATGCGCAGGATATCGACTTCGGCGTCCGCAAAATCACCTACTCCGTTCCCGGCACCGACACGCTAACGATCTCCGTCAATGGCGTGCCTGTTTTCATCCGCGGCGGCGATTGGGGGCTCGACGAAGGCCTCAAGCGCATTCCGCGCGAGCGGCTCGACGCCGAAATTCGCATGCACCGGCTCGCCAACCTGAACATGATTCGCAACTGGGTGGGCCAGAGCACGGGCGAGGATTTCTACGAGCTTTGCGACAAGTACGGCATGATGGTGTGGGACGAATTTTTCCAGCCCAATCCGGGCGATGGTCCCGATCCCGACGACATTCCCACCTACATCGCCAACGTGCGCGACAAAGTGCTGCGCTTTCGCAACCATCCCTCGATTGTTCTGTGGTGCGGGCGCAACGAGGGCTATCCGCCGCCTGAAATCGACGCCGACCTGCGCAAGCTGCTGGCAGAGATTGAGCCCACGCGGCGCTATCAGCCCAGTTCCACCGACGGCGCCGGGGTGCGCTCGCACGGACCTTACTCCTGGCGCGCGCCGCGCGACTTCTACACCGTCACCGACGACTACTTCAAGACCGAAACCGGCAGCGTGAGCGTGCCTACGCTCGAATCCATTCACGGCATGATGCCGCAAAAAGACTGGAACACCATCAACAACGACTGGGCTATCCACGACTTCACCAAGGGCAACTCGCACGCCGACCAGTATCCGGCCGAGATCGCCGCCCGCTACGGCGCTTTCCGCAACCTCGCCGATTTCGTGCGCAAGGCGCAGATGGCCGATTATGAAGCCTTCCGCGCCATGTACGAAGGCCGCAACGCGCAGCTCTTCCATCCCACCACGGCCGTCATCACGTGGATGAGCAATCCCGCGCAACCCAGCTTCGTATGGCAGATCTACCACTACGACCTCGAGCCCTTCGCCTCGTTTTTCGGCGTGATGCACGCGTCGGAGATGGTCCACATCCAGCTCAACGAGGCCAACGGGCAGATCCAGGTGATCAACAACAAGCCCGAGGCGCTGAATGGTCTGAATGCGCATGTGAGCGTGTACAACCTCGAAGGTAGCGAAGCGTACGCGCACGACTTTGCCGTGAACGCGGCGGCGGAGGCGGCGACGAATCTCGGGACCATCGATCTGCCCGCCACGGTGAGCGGCGTGCACCTCATTGGGTTGTGGCTCGCCTATCCGAGCAAAGAGGGAGGGCGGGAGCTCTCGCGGAACTTCTACTGGCAGGCGATGCCCGATCACCCTGACGACCTGACCGACCTGGACAAGTTGCCGCAAGTGGAACTGGAGCCGCAGATCCTGACGCAAAAAGACGAAGGCGGTGCGCGCACTGTTTCCGTGTTTCTCAATAATCCCTCGCCGCACATTGCACTCATGGTGCACGTACAATTGCGGCGCAGCTCTGGCGAGCGCGTGTTGCCCGTCGACTACAGCGACAACTACGTCACGATTCTGCCGCATTCAGGCAGGACAATCGGGATGCATGCGGCGATCAGCGATTTCCAAGGCGAAAAGCCGGTAGTCGTGGTGGATGGATGGAATGTGACGGTGAAGACGGCGTCGGCGCACGGCGTCTCTGTAGCTCCGAATCTCGATGCGCAGCCCATGAGCTCGCCGGCAACGGGATTGCCGTATCAGACGGTGGGGCTGCGATAGGGCGCTGACGAGTTCCATGCTATCCCCGGTCTCAAGGTCGAGACCGGAGACAACCCTAATCTCACCCACAGAAAGAACAAGGCCCGCAACCGGAATAGCTGCAGGCCCTTCGCCGACTTGCCGACTCGCTAACTGGCTGGACTACATCCCCGGCTCTTGCCCTGCCTTGGCATTGAAGCTGATGAGCTTGCGCTTCTTGTAGTCGTTCCACACGCCGCTCATGAAAATGCCGAAGGCCTCCTGCTGGCGCTCGCCTAGAAGCTGTTCGCGCGTCTGGTCCATATTCTTCGCGATCTCGTCGGCGCTGGGTTCCTGCTTGTCCACAATCTTCGCCACCACGCCCGTGCGCTCGGTCTCAATGGGTCCGCTGATGGCGCCCACGTTCATCTCAAAGAGCTGCGGAGCCACCTGGCCCACGTCGCCAAAATCGGGTACCTGGCCCGAGAGCCCCACCAGGTCGCTGGTCTTCACGCTGGCGCCTGCTGCTTTGGCCGCCTTGGCAAGGTCGTTCATCGCCTTGGCCTTGTCGGCCAGGTCCCTGGTCTTCTGGTTCATCAGGATGGGCAACTGCTCTTCGCGATAATCATCGAGCACGTGGCTTTTCCAGTCGGCAAAGCTGGGCGCATGCGCCGGCGCGATGGCGGTCACCTGGAAGATGGCAAAGCCTTCGCCGGTGGGCGCAGACTGCGGCGGGGCGCCCTGCTTTGCCTCGAAGGCCTTGGCTAGGAGCTGCGTGCTGTCGGGCAGCGCGGCTATCACGCCATTCCTCGCCACCGGCGGCGGCGTCACCAGGTCGAGATGATGAGCTGCAGCGGTTTTTTGCAGGCTGGTCTTGATGGCTTCAGAGGTGACCTGCGCGGCATAGCGTTGCTGGGCCACCGCCGAGGCCTCGCGCGTGAGCGCAGCCACGATGCTGGCCTGCACTTCGCCGAGCGGCTGGGTGTGCGCGTCATGGCGCTCCTCCACCTGCACCACGTGATAGCCGAAGCTGGTCTTGATCACCTCGATGTCGCCGATCTTCTGCGTGAAGATGGCCTTGTCGAACTCGGGCACCATCTTGCCCGGCTCCGCAAATCCAAGCTCGCCGCCCTTGTCCTTGCTGCCGGGGTCATCGGAGTACTGCTTGGCAAGGGCGTCCCAGCTTGCGCCCCCTTGCAACTGCTTGGCAATCATCTCCGCTTTGGCCCTGGCCGCGGCATCGGTCTTGGCGTCGGCGCCCTGGGGAACGGAGATGAGAATATGCCGCGCCCGCGCCTGCTTGGGCACCTGGTAGTCAGCCAGGTGGTCGTTGTAATACTGCTCGACCTGCTGTTGCGTGGGCTGCGGTACGCCCCCGGGAATCTGGCTTTCGGTGAAGGCGATGTAGGCGATGGTGCGCTGCTCGGGCACGGCCTGCGCGTAGCGGGCCGCATTGGTCTTGAAGAACGCCTGCAGATCGCTGTCGGAGGGATCGATGGTCTTGCGCACGTCGTCGACCGAAATCACCGCGTAGTCGAACTTGATCTTGATGTTCTGCTTGCGGTAGGTGTCGCGCACTTCCTGGTCGCTTACGGTCACGCCGCTGGTGATGAGCGCCTGCAACCGCCGCATCGCGATCTGGTCCTTGATATCGCTCTCAAACTGCTCGACCGACTCGTGCCGGTTCTCATCGACCAGTTGGCGATAAGCCGTTTGGCCGATGAATTTGCCGTCGGGATAGAGGACCTGGGCGTTGGGACCGGTGCTGAGAAGATGGCGCACATCGTCGTCAGTGGCGTAGATGCCCAGCTTGTGCGCTTCCTGCAACATTACTGCCTGCTGCACCAGTTGCTGGCCCACCTGCTGCTCGAAGAACTGCACCAGCCTCTGGTCGTTGGCGTACTGCGGGCCGCGCTGGCGCAGCTCGTTCTCAGTAACCTGCTGCACGCGCGCCTCGGTAATGGTGTCGCCGGTCGACAGGATGCGGCTGTACCAATGCGGGTAGACGACGGCGTAGGAATCGGGCGGGGCCGCTCCCGCGCTGCTGAGCCCGGGTATCAGGTACAACACCATGCCCACCGAGACGACGGCGATGATGACGACAAAGATGGCTTTGACGAGGCGTGTGTCAGTTTGCAGGAAACGAATCATGGATGGATCTGACCTTCAACTCTCTACGCGCGTGCAGGCCCAGATGGGCTGCGGCGAGGATTCTGCGGCCCGCGCGGCACGGCCGCTACGCGCATTTTTCGCGCATTTCTTCCCCTTGCGCGACTGAAGTCATTATAGACGACCAACAAAACGGGCATCCGCCGCTGCGGATGCCCGTTTCTAACCCCTGAAACGTGATCCCTGATCCTTGCTCTTTACCGCCAGTAGTACGCACCGCCCACCACGTAATACGGCACATAGTAAGGCGCCGGATAGCCATAATAAGCCGGGCCATAGCCGTAGCCGTAATAGGGCGATCCATAGGGATAGCGACGGTAGAGTGTGGGACCGCCGGGATACAGGCCCTGCGCCAACCGCTGCGCCTCCTGCGGGCTCACCGGATCAACCGTGACCGGCGCCGTCAGGCGGAACGTGACCAGCGCTTCGGCGGGAATCCAGGCTCTCGGCCCGGGTGCAGCCGTGCTCGCGGCCGTGCCCGCAGCAGCGCCGGCGCCGGCGCCGATGGCGCAACCGGCGCCACGGCCCACTGCGCAACCAATAATGGCGCCGATCAGCGCGCCGCCGACCCCGCTGGCCACCGTCTGGCCGGCCTTGTTCGGAGCTTTCACCTTGAACAGGTCGCTCTGCAGCGGATAGTTGCGTCCGCCGAGGTCAAGCGAAGTGAGCGTGAGCCCAAGCGAGGAGCTGCCGCCCATCTGGCCGGAGCCGACATTCTTGTGCTCAGCGATGACGCCGTGCACCATGGCTCCGCGCGGAATGGCCAGCACTCCGCTCACAGCCACGTCCTGGATCACCATGAAATCCACGGGCTCGCCATCTTTTGCCCTCTTGCTGTCAACCGGCGCGCTGGTGCGCAACTGCAGAACTGTTCCGGGCAACATGGTGACAGGACCACGCGCCGGAGCATACGAAGGCCCTTGCGGGTACTGTGGCGGATACTGCGAATACCGCGGGTTCTGATACTGCGGCCGCGCCGGCGGCGGAGGCGGCGGATAACCGCCCTGGGGCGGGTACGGCTGCGCACTCGGCTGCTGCGGATAAGGCGCGGGGGCCGAAGCCTGAGGCTGCGGCGCCGGCTGACCCTGATTTTGCGGCTGGCTGGGGCCGGGGCCCGGAGGCGGCAAGCCCGCCATTCCCTGCTGCGCCTGCGACTGATCAGCGTCCGGCATCTCATTGTCGGGAGCCGGCTGCGACGCCTGTGCCGCCTGCGCGGGGTTGCCCACCTGCAGGTTGTTGTGCACCTTGGTCACGCCGTCGACGTGCGCGACGATCGACTCCGCAAGCTGCTTTGACGCGTCGCTTGAAACCGTTCCTGATAGCGTGACTTCGCCCTGGATGGTGGCCGCGGTAATGAGATCGTTCTTCAGCGCCGCCGACGCGTCGAGCGCGTGCACCACATCCATTTCAATCTGTCCGTCCGTTCTTGGGCCCTGCTGGGCCGCAGGCTGACCTTGAGACTGCCCCGCGGCCGCGCCCGGATCCTGCGCCAGCGCGACCACGGCGCACAGCACGGCCACCCCGGCCCATGCCATGAGCTGTGTGATTCCTCTCTTCATCAAGGTACGATTCATTCTTTTCTCCTCTGCTGCCACCATTCGAAGCCCCCGAATGACCTCACTCGAAGGACCTCTTCAACTCTTCTCTCCGGCTCGTGTGATTAGACGAGCTTCACCTGAGCCTGTTACTGATAGAAACCCTGACGCCGGGGAAAAGTTTCCTATCCCAACGCCGAGGTAACTGCTGTGTCTAGTGTCTTTAGCCCCGCCGCCACATCGGCGCCCAGGTGTACGCGCAGGGCTCTGCGCCCGCGCGATTCCAGCACCGCCAGGTCACCGGCCGCCTGCGCGTCAATCACTACGCCAAAGCTGTATCCCTGCCCCGGAATGCCCAGGTCCTCCGCGTGGTCCGCCGTGATCTGCAGAAACACGCCCGTATTCGGCCCTCCCTTGTAGTCCTGCCCGGTGGAGTGCAGGAAGCGCGGCCCAAAGCCCAGGCACGTGGCCACGCGCTTGCGGTCGCGCACCTTGTGGCGGAAGCCCTGAATGGCCGCCTCATGCTCGGGGAACATGGGCAGAAACGCCAGCGTGGCAAAATAGTCGCCGGCGCGAAGCTGATCCAGGTGCGCGCGCAAAATCCCCGCCAGGGTCGCGCTGGGCGCCGCGGCCTTCAGGTTGTTCGCATAGGCGTCGACCGCGTAGAGCTTGATGCCCGCGTCTTCGAGGAACGGTTCGCGCTCAGGCAATTTGCCGGTCTTCTCGTACTCCGCGGTCAGGTTGCGCGTCTCAATCTTCGCCGCCTCAACGTCCGGTTGATTGAAGGGATTGATGCCCATCACCGAGCCGGCCACCGCTGTGGCAATCTCCCACGTAAAAAACTGTGCGAAGATTTCGTACAGATCGGAGATTTCGAAATGCGCTACCGGGTGGCCCGCCTTTTCAAGCGCCGCCACCTTGGCGTCAAGACTTTTATCGGCCGTGCCGGCATATCTCACGTACGCGAAGACGCGATCGTTCCCATACACCTCCGGCGGGCCGATGGCCTCGCGGTCCACGGGCGTAATTCCCTTCCCCTGCTTGCCCGTCGATTCGGCGATCAACTGCTCCAGCCACGCGCCCAGGTCGTAAATCTCAGGCGAAGTGAAGAAGGTAAGCTTGTCGCGGCCGGCATTGTGCGCCGTGCCCAGCAGCAACCCAAGCTGCACACCGGGATTGTTTGGCAGCTGCTGCTTGGCGCTTGTCACCGCCTTGGCCGCTTCGTCCAGCAGCTTGTCCACGTGGAGGCCCGCCACCGTCGCTGCCACCACGCCAAAATTCGAAAGCGCCGAGTAGCGCCCACCGATCTGCGGGTCGCCGTAGGAAATGCCCATGAAGTCGTCGGTCCTGGCAACCTGCTCCATCTTCGAGCCGGGATCGGTAATGGCCAGGAACCGGCTTCCGGCTTGCGTCTCGCCCACCGCCCGCGTTACTTCGGCAAAGAAAAACTGCTTCAGGATGTTGGGCTCGAGCGTGGTTCCCGATTTGCTGGCCACAATGACAAGCGTCTCGGTAAGGTTCACTTCGTCGCACGCTGCCATGATCTGGGCCGGATCGGTCGAGTCAACAATGTGCAGCTCAGGAAAGCCCCCTTGCGGTCCAAATGTCTTGGCCAGCACCTCGGGACACAGGCTCGAGCCGCCCATGCCCAGCAGCAGCGCACTGGTGAAGTCCTCCGACTTCACTTCGCCGCCCAGCTCGGCAAGGGTGGCGATGTCCTTCTGCTGGCGCTCGACAACGTCGATCCAGCCCATCCATTTCTCTTCGCCGTCGCGGGTCCACAGGGTGGGGTCCTTCTGCCAGAAGCGCTCGATTTTGTGGTTGGCTTGCCAATCGGTGGCGGCCGCATCGACCATGCCGCGAAGATCTGCAGGTACTGCAAGTCGAAAGCTCATATCACCTTAGATTCTGCCTCATCAGCCCGGATGCGTGGCAAACATTCTGCAAAAGTTCACCAGGTAGTGGAACCCCGCAGATTCATACCAGTGCTCTGCCGCGCCCGAATCCGCGGGCCCGAAAGGTCACTTCTGTCCAGACTCAGACGATCGCCAGTCAAGAATTAGGATGCATGTTTTGCTCAGAAATCGCTTGGCGTGCCGCGTGTCTGCGCGCAGCAGATAGACGCTGTCTCTGCAGGTTTCACTTTCGAATGTGCCAAAGAGGAGCCGATTCCCATCAGGCCCCCATACCAGCGGCCCTTTGAAATCTCCCGGGAAGATCCCCATCCATCGAGGCACACCCGTCAGCACCTTGCGGTCTGAGCCATCGATGTTCGCCGCGACAATCTTGCTGTCCTGGTACCAGGCAATCCGGTCCGCAACCGGCGACGCTACGACCCCGTAACCATCACCGACCTCAGCGAGAGCATTGCCCTTCTCCAACTGGATTCGGACCACTACCGGGTGTCTGCTGTAAACGTTTGCCTGCTTCGTTGGCACCTCCCGAGCGAAATCTGCTAGCAGTTCGCCTCCGGAGTGCGACCCACCTAACCGAAACCTTTCATCAAAACGTAAAATGTCCCCGGAAGCTCTTGGATAAACCTTCAGCTGACTTGGCGGCACCAAAACCCGCATCGACCCGTCCTGCAATGAGACGGCTTGGATAGAGGGAGAAAAGTCTTTCATGTCGACGAACTCAATCTCGGAGTCATCCCAAGACCAGGAGAGTTCCTGAGGATGGTGGGCCAATTCGGCCAGTGCGCGCACTTTTCCAGTAGCCAGTTCGAGTACCCTAACCTCGCAATGCTCCGACTGCTCGCCATTGAGATAGGCGAGATAGCGGCCGCTGTGAGATAGTGCAGGGTTCCGCAGACAAAGAGAATTGCCACGCGGCAAATCAAGCTTGCGTGCCGTTCCTTCGCTTGCGTAACCAACAGTCTCATAGACCGTAAACAGAATTGCCGCGTGCTCTTTTGCAGTGAACTGCGCGATTTTCTCGATGTGCGCTTGCTCGCTTCGCCACAAATCTTCGGAATCCTCGGCAGTAGCGCAGAGCGAGGCCCGACAAAGGATGACGGCAAAAAGAGAAATGCTGAAGACTCGAGGTCTTGGCATGGCCCTCAGATGCTTTTCAAAGGAGGCGGAGATCACTCTTTGGAGATTAGGTTGCTTTTGCCCGGAAAGGAACCGGCATTGTGACAGTTCTGCAAGTGTCACACTGGCCGCGCGGAGCGAAGCCTATGCAGAGTGCCTTTCCCCGCAGTCCTGAGCTTCACTTCGGCCACTTGGGCGTGATGCGGATCAAATCCAGCCCGCCCGTGTCCTTCAGCATGAACTCCGGCGAAGTTGCCGGCACGGCCACTATGCCGCGCGTGGGCAGGTCCACCGGGCTGAACCCCTCGCCCATCAGCCGCCCCGTGCCGGCCGCGGCAAACAGGTACGCCAGCCCGCGTTTCGGTTCGGTGCCGCGCAGGCTGGCACTCGTCTGCCGGCCGTCCACGGGAATCCGCTCCAGGCGAAAGTACTCCGCGTCGATCAGCACGGTGCGGTCGGATAGCTCGCGCGGTGCCACTTTGCCGGCGCGGGTCTGAAGGTGCGTGGCCTCAAGCGACTTGGCGATGTGCAGTTCGCGCGGGCGCCCGTAGTCGTACATGCGATAGGTAGTGTCGCTGTTCTGCTGCGTCTCCAGCAGAACCGCTCCCGGCCAGATGGCGTGCACCGTTCCCGCAGCCACAAAAATCAAGTCTCCCGCCGTCACCGGGACCATGTTGAGGTCGCTTTCCAGGGTCCCCGCGTGAATGCCCTCTTCGATCTGCTTGAGCGTCGTGCCCGGCTTCACGCCCAAAGCGACCTGCGCGCCCGGCTCGGCTGCCAGTGCGTACCAACATTCCGTCTTGCCACGCGGCAGGCCGTACTTGTGCGCCATGGCATCGTCGGGATGCACCTGGACGCTGAGCTTTTCCTTGGCAAAGATGGTCTTGATCAGCAGCGGCGAATCGGGCGAGGGCGCGCCGGCGCCGAGCAGCGCCGCATGCTCGGCAGCAAACAGCGCGGCCAGCCGCTTGCCCTTGTGCGGCCCCGCCGCAACCAGGCAATCGTCACCTGTGAGCCAGACTTCGCCAATGGGCTCGCCTTCGGCCACGTAGTTGTACCACGGATGCAGATCGCGGAATCCCCACGGGCGCGTGGAGAGCCACGGCTCAAGGCCAAACGGCGCCATCGCAGCCACAGAAACGCTCATCATTTATGCCTTATCTTCAGCTCCTCATCCAGTGTAGTGGGCATGGCTTTCATTTTTGGGTCCGGCTCGCCTTCCACCCGTGCTACGCTCGACTCATCATGCGCCCCCTGATGTTGGTTTCCCTTTTCGCCGCCGTAGTCTCCGCGTCTGTGATGCCCGCGCATGCGCAGAAATTCATTCCCAAATCCATCCAGTTTGTGGGCGCGCCCGAATACTCAACTGACGAGCTGATGGCGGCAGCGGGACTGAAGAAAGGCGTGGCTCTCAGCTTCGACGACATGAATGCGTGCACGAAGAAGCTGCTGGACACGGGCGTCTTCTCGAGCCTGGAATTCAAGTTCGACGGCCAGGACCTGATTTTTACACTCGAACCCAACCACGATCTGGCTCCCGTGAAGCTGGCAAACCTGCCGCTCACGCCGGGCAAATATCTTGACGCCAGGCTTCACCAACAGGTGCCGCTCTTCCACGGCAAGGTGCCGCGTCAGGGTACGCTGGCGGAAGATGTACGAGAGGCTCTGGAAAAGTTGCTCCAAGACGGTGGGCTGAAAGCCAAAGTGACGTCCGCCGCAAATGCCTACCTGATCGCTGCACCGCCGGTGGTGGTGGGCGAAATTCGCGTGGGGGGCAGCTCTTCCGCTCTCGAGCCGGGCGCGCAAGACATCCTGACCAAGCTCACGGGCTCGCCCTACGACATCGAAGGAACGCCCATCCAGATCGTGACCTACCTGGACAACTACTACCACGATGAAGGCTACCTAGAGGCAGCGATCACAGCCAATCGGCGGGGCCTGGCAACTGAAGCCGGCGATGTCATCCATGTTCCTTTCGAAGTAACGGCGACACCAGGTATTCAGTACAGGTTGGCCGCCGTACAGTTTGCCCCCGACGTGCTGGTAACGCAAGCCGAATTCGACCACCAGTCGCTCATCCATCCCGGCGAAGTCGCCGCAGGGCAGCTGCTGACCGACGACTGGATCTTCGTTGCGAAGCAATACCACAATCACGGATTTATGAAGCCCAGCGTGCATCCCACGCCCAGCTTCGATCACGCAAAAGGGACCGTGAGCTACATGGTTGCCGTGGACCCTGGAGCCGAATATCGGATGGGCAAGCTCACCATTGAAAACGTGAACGACGATTTGCGCGCCATCATGCTCTCGGAGTGGAAGATGCCGGCGGGAGCGGTATTCGATGAGAGCGCCATCCTGCGTTTCTTTTCGATCGGAGATGCAAATCAGACCCTGAAGCGCATCTTCCAGGCTGTCACCTGCAAATATTCGCTCACCGTAAACGACGACAGCAAAACCGTGGACGTGGTTTTACGGCTGGAGAAAAGGCATTGAGTCCACTATCGTTTCTCTGCCGCCGATTTGCTAATCTTGGCGCAGCATGATTAAACCGGCTGCACTGATTGCCGCAATCCTTCTTCTCTGCACATTTCCATCGCCTGCGCAAACCAAGGCTCGACCGCCGGCTCAAAAGAAAACTCCGCTCAAGACGGTTCGCTTTCAAGGCGCGCCCCAATATACGCAAGACGAGTTGATGGCAGCCGCCGGCCTCAAAGCCGATTCGCGCCTGACTGCCAGCGACATCAAAGCTCACGCCAAGCAGCTCAACGATACCGGCATGTTCGCGCTGGTCAAGTACAGCAGTGACAGCAAGGGGCTGCTCTTCACCTTGACGCCTGCGGCGCAACTCTACCCCACGCATCTTGAGAACCTGCCGCTCAAGCCGGGCAAGGAACTCGACGAAAAACTGCACGAACGCTTTCCGCTCTATCACGGCCTTTTGCCAGCCGATGGCTCCATGGTGGAAGGAATCTGCCGGATGTTTGAAGAAATCCTCGCCGGCGGGGGGATCAGGGCAACGGTGAAGGCCGCCCTCACCAGCGATCTGGGGCCGCAAAAGATCACGGCTATCAACTTTGAAGTCAGCTCACCGCCGGTGCGCATCGGCGCCATCCAGCTTGCCGGCGTTTCGGCCGCGATGCAGGCCAATGTCAATTCCCTTGCCGACGGCCAGACCGGAAACCCATTCGATACGGAAAGCACGGCAATCGGACTTCAGCACGCATTCGAGCAGCTTTATGAGGATCAGGGCTACGCGGCAGTGCAGGTCAGTGTGACCGAAATCGAGCCTCCCGTTGTTTCCGATCAGGCCGTGGACATTCCCTTTGCGGTTGCGATCAAGGAAGGCGGAATCTACAAGCTGGGCACAATCGAATATCCGGCCGGCGCGCTCGTTCCCCGCGCTGAGGCTCAGAAGGTGCTGTCGAAGTACCCGGCCGGCTCCGGAAGGCCGCTCGACCTGTTTCTTCTAGCGGTCCGCGACGCCTATCACGCGCGCGGCTATCTCGATTGCTCTGTCGTCCCGCAACCCTCGTTCAACGAGGCCACACACATTGTGAATTACAGTGTCGAGATCTCTCCGGGCGAGGTCTATCGCATGGCGGCAGTGCATTTCGACGGCGCCCCCGACGCCATGGCCGCGAAGCTCAAGAATGCCTGGAAGCTTGCACCCGGCGAAGCATTCGACGAGAGCTATGTTTCAAGCTTCGCGACGCGAGCGCAAAAGCAGGACCGCGCGCTGGCCAAGTGGATGCAGACGGTCATCGTGACCGACGACGTGAAACCCGACCCGGACACACACCAGGTGAACGTCATCTTCCACTTTGCGAAGGCCGCGCAGGGCGGACGATAGCACTGGTGAGCGTGATGCAGATTGTTCGCCGCAATGATTTCCCTTTCGACGAAGTGGGCGCCGCTGTAGGATGGATGAGGCCGGTGGCACGGCCATAACAGGGATGACCCAAAGGCCTGGGTTAAACTCCCGGAGGAAAAGTGCGCGACCGTCCGGCCGCGTTGACCAGCTTGATGAGTCAAGCAGCGGAGGAGAAAAAAATGAAGATACGAAGGCACCTTGCAGCAGCGGCAGCGCTACTGATAGTGGCTGCGGCCGTTGCCGAGGCCGCAGGCTCGCCGAGTTGCGGCGAGCCGAGGACCAAGTTTGATGTCGTGCTGCAAAAGGGGGCGGAACTGCCTTCCGGCCCCACGGCAGGCAAGGCCCTGCTGGTCTTCTTTGAAACCGCCACGGGTTGTTACCGCTGCGAGCTTCCGCCAATTCGTTACGGCGCCAACGGTGAGTGGCTGGGCGCAACCAAGGTGAACTCCTGGTTTGCCGTTGAGGTCAACCCCGGCATACTCAGCCTGTGCGCAGACTGGCAAGGCGGCTTTGGCCGCCAGAAACAAGCCCCAGGCATGATGATTTTCACCGCCCACGCGGGCCAGTCCTACTATCTCGAGGCTCATGCCGAAATCACAACTGACTTGGTCGGCGCCGGGATTGATTCGCACAACGAGCTCGATGGTAACTTCGGCCTCTCCCACGTCAACGCTGAAGATGTCCTGCCCACGCTGCGAAAGCAGCAGCTCGCTGTCTTCAAACGCAAAAAGTAGCGCCTTCGCAGGCCCCGTAAGCCTCACTCCCACTCGATCGTCCCGGGCGGCTTCGACGTCACGTCATAGACCACGCGGTTGATGCCGCGCACTTCATTCACAATGCGGTTGGAGATGCTCTTCAGCAGTTCGTAGGGCAGCGGCGTCCAGTCGGCGGTCATGCCGTCTTCCGAGTGCACAGCGCGGATTGCGCAACTATACGCATAAGTGCGCTGGTCGCCCATCACACCCACGCTCATTACCGGCAGCAGCACGGCAAAGCTCTGCCAGATCTTGGTGTACAGCCCCGCCGCCTTCACCTCGTTCACGACAATCTCGTCAGCTTCCTGCAGCAGAGCCACGCGCTCGGGCGTCACCTCGCCCAGGATGCGCACGGCCAACCCCGGTCCTGGAAATGGCTGCCGCGCAAGAATCTCCTCGGGCATGCCCAGGTCGCGCCCGATGCGCCGGACTTCGTCCTTGAACAAATCGCGCAAAGGCTCAATCAGTTTCAGCTTCATGCGCTGGGGCAGTCCGCCCACGTTGTGATGGCTCTTGATGGTCTGGCTCGGCCCCTTCACGCTCGACGATTCGATGACATCGGGGTAAAGCGTGCCCTGCACCAGCCAGTCGACACCGCCCTTCTCTTGCGCGATGCGATGTGCCTCTTCCTCAAAAACCGCGATGAACTCGGCGCCGATGCGCTTGCGTTTGATTTCAGGATCGGTAACGCCGGCCAGCTTCTCAAGGAAGCGGGCGCTGGCATTCACGGCGTCGAGATTGAGCCCCAGCTTGTCGCGCATGGCTGCCTGCACGCTGGAGAATTCGTTCTTGCGCAGCACGCCGTTGTTCACAAAAATGCACGTCAATTGATCGCCGATGGCCCTGTGCACCAGCGTCGCGGCCACCGACGAGTCCACGCCGCCCGAGAGCGCGCAGATCACATGGCCCGCGCCCACCCTCTCGCGGATCGAAGATACCGTGGTCTCGATAAAGTGCGCCGGCGTCCAGTCGCCGCGCGCGCCGCAAATTTCGAGAAAGTTGTGGAGGAGCTGCGGTCCCCGCGGCGTGTGGTGCACCTCGGGATGGAATTGCACCGCCCAGATGCGCCGCTCCTCGCTGGCAATTCCGGCCAGCGCATTGGATGTGACGGCGGTGCGGCGAAATCCCGCGGGCAGCTCCAGCGCCTCGTCGCCGTGGCTCATCCACACCTGCAGCCGCGCGGGGAGTCCGGCAAACAACGGCGTCGGTTCGCCCTCCAGGTCAACCTCCGCCTGGCCATACTCGCGCCGGGTCGCGGAGCGCACCCGCCCACCCAGGTGGTGCACGATGAAATGCAGCCCGTAGCAGATGCCCAGCACCGGCACGTCGAGCCCCAGGATTCGCGGATCGGCCACGGGCGCGTCGGCGTCATACACCGACGATGGCCCGCCGGAAAGAATCAGTCCAATGGGTTTGAGGGCCTCAATTTCGCCGATCGGGGCCGTGCAGGGCAACACCACCGAAAAGACATTCTGCTCGCGGATGCGCCGCGCGATGAGCTGCGTATACTGCGACCCGAAATCGAGAATGACAACTGTCTGGGTGTCCACGCTTCAGTGTGGCAGGGCGGTCGCGGGCGTGTAAAGACGTTCGCCTGGCTCATTGAGCAGGCGGCCGCGCGCCTGACTCGCGGTGGGCCGCGCGCCTGAGCTGCGCTGTTTTTGCTTTATGGCAGCCTCGCCGCCGCTGCCACCGGGTCCCAATGATCTTTTCCAACCAAAAACACGCGGGGCTTGAATTGCGCCGCCTCGCGCGCCGTCAATTGATGCGACCACGACACGCGGGCCGCGGGATTCGCTCCGGGCCCCGTCGATTGATATTCCGCGTACCAGGCCTGGGGCGCTTCGCCGCTTCGGCCCCAGGCGTTCCATCCCTCCGGAATCACGTCGGCGGGCAGCTCCGTATGGATGTACACCACGCGCGAGTAAGGCCGCCACGGCCGGCCCAGGCTGATCGTATGGGGCGGCGCGCCCGGCTCAATGCCGCTGGTCACCTTGCTGTCGATGATCACGTAGCCCGTCTTCTGCTGCGGTGAAGTCCGCGATTGCGCTGTCAAATAACCCGGACCGTTGGAATGAATCTCGGTATGGTCAAAGACCGCTGTCGCGTTGCCGAAGATGAAGTCCACGCCTCCCTCGATATAGGAGTCGACATAATATTGGCGGCCGTAGTCGGCAAAGAGCGTGTCCTGGTGGCCGAGGAAGCGGCATTTCTTGAACACGGCGCGGTCGGCGCGCACGGCGGCCGCCACCGCTTGGCCAGTATTGCCTGCCGTGTTCTCAAAAGTCAGGTTGTCGGCCTCAAAGCCGTCGCCGTTGATCTCCACCGTCTCCGTGAAAAAGGTTCCTCCGGCCTGGCGCGCGTTCAGGCTGTTGGTGATCACCACATCGGCCGGCGATTTGCCCATGCCCACGAGCGTTATGTTGGGGTGATTCTGCGTTACGATCACGCGCTCGTGATAGACGCCTGGTGCGATCTCGATATAGACACGTCCCGGCTTGCCATCGGACCCGATCCCGGCAAAGGGATGGTGGTCCATCGCCATCTGAATGGTCGGAAACTCAGTGGTGCCCTCAATTCCCGTCTTCACGTCGGGCGAAACGCGCACGTGCACATCCTGCGCGGGGGGCTTGCTCTGGGTGCAGGCCACCCCGGGCATCCATAGTGCGGCCACAATCGAGACAGCCATTGGCATTTGGCTTCGCATGACCCCATTGTCTCGCTCGGGGCGATCTTCCCCCGCAGGGCGTTGACATTTCGCCCTCACGGGCGTCCAAATCGCACCGCGACTCAGGCATCCAGGAGAAGGCAGCACCGTTCCAGGACCCGGCCGCACGCGTAGCATTGAAGTCCCGTAAGACCATGGCTTTTGCCCGGTCCGCCATGGACGCTAGGCACAACCAGCCCTTGCCTTTTACAATGCATCAGGGATTCCATCCCAACCCAGCTTTGCTCGGGAAAGACGACACTTGGCGGCGTACGCCTGGCCAGGATGAAGGAATAGCATGAGGTTCACGAAATTCGGCAAGGCGCTTTTGATGGGCGCTCTCTTGTTGGGCACCCTCTTCGGCGTGACATCTTGCATCGAGAGTTATACGGTTGGCTTTTTGTATGTAACGGGAAACGTCACCGCCTCCACCGGGAACAACGGCATCGTCAGCGGCTATAAGATCGATCACAACACCGGCATACTGGCTCCCATCAACACTCTGCCGGTTGCTACAGGTGGCGCCAACCCCGTCCGTGCCGTCCTCACTCTGGGCAGCCGCTTCCTTTACGTTCTCAACCGGGGTGCCAACGCTGCAGGCAACGGCGATTGCTTCGGCACCGGCGCCAGCCAATGCCAAAACGCCAATATCACCCAGTTCCAGGTGGGCGGCAACGGCTCTCTCACACCCCAGGAAACCTTTTACACGCAGGGCCTCAATCCCTTCCGGATGATCGCCGACACCTCGGGCAATTATCTTCTGGTACTGGACCACGACGCGCCCGACAACGCCAACCCGACGAGCACCGACAACTGCACGCTCGCGCTGGGAAAAGGCGTGACCACCTGCGGCGATATCACGGTGTTCAAGGTCGATCAAACCACGGGCCGCCTGTCGCTGGTTGAAAACGCCCAGGTGACGGCCGCCAACGGCTCCGCACTTACATACTTTCCCGTTCCCGCCAATCCCGTCGACTTCCTTCTCTCGGGCGGCTACGTTCTTACCCTCACCGGCGCACCCACTCCGGTTTCCTTCCCGTACACGGGCGGATCAGCCGTGTGGCCTTACAGCTACGCTGCCACCACAGGCCAGTTGACCCTGAGCCAGAACAGCGTGCAGCAATTCAGCTTTCACCAGGCCAATGCCATGGTCTCAGCCAACAGCGTGATCTACATTCTCGACAACGAGCCCATCACCGTGACGTTCAACGGCAATACCACCACTTCGCCCAGCCAGATTATTCCCTACACCGTGGCCACTGGCGGGGCGCTGCAGGCTGAAACCAGCGGCGTCATCCCCGACGATCCCACACTGGCCAACCCCATTCAGGTCATGGTTGAGTCCAAGGGCAAGTGGCTTTATGTGGCCAACCAGGGCAATAACGTCATCGGCCCCAACCCTGAAAGCGGGATCGCCGGGTACTTCCTGACCAACGCGCCCGCCTTCCAGGCAAGCTTCGTCGCCGGCGAGCCCTGGGGTGCCGGGTCCGGTCCGCAGTGCATTGTCGAGGACCCCTCCAACCAGTTCATTTATGAAGCCAACCAATATGACTCGACCATAACCGGCCGTGTTCTCGACCCCAATTCCGGCAACCTGAACAACATGCGGGTCACGAGCACGTACACGCTTCCGGGGCAGCCTTCGTGGTGCCTGATGGACGGCCGCACAGGATAAAGCCTGAATGGCGTCCACCCAGGACAAATGCGGGTGGGCGCTGTTTCCAGGTTCGCTCAAATTTTCGGAGGCTGTGCGAGTTTCGATGTTCAAATCTGTTTGCTTTGGCGGCCTGTAAATTAGCCCCGCGGACGAAAGATGCGCATGAAGTTCTCGAAATCAAGTCAGCTTGTTCTGGTTGTGGTGGGCAGCCTGTTGGCGGCCACGCTGGTGACTGCCTGCCAGCAATTGACGCAGACGCTGACCGTGGATTTTGTCTACATCGCCAGCGCCAAGGGCGCCGGCGGCAACAACTACGGCGAAATCGATGTTTACGAAATCGACTCTGAGTCGGGCCGCATGCGCCCCATTCCGACCTCGCCGTTTCCGTCGCTGGGACGCGACCCCGTGGCTGAAGCCGTTTCGGCCGACAACGAGAATCTCTTCGTGGTCAATCAACTCGACAACACCATCGTGCAATTCTCCATCGGCACCGACGGCAAGCTTTATGGCCAGAACACGGTAAACACGCCGGGAATCTACCCCATGGCCATCGCGGCGGACAAATCGTTTGTCTTCATTGTCGATACCTACCAGCCCCTGCCGCTCTGCTCCCCCGCCGAACCTTGCGCAGGCGCGGTGGGCGTCTTCCCGGTGATTCCAGCTACCAACTCCGCTCCCATCAGCCTGGGAAATCCGGTTACCAACCCCGCCGTCAGCGGACCGTACTGGCCGCTTACGCTCTCCGGCGCCTCTGCCTCGCACGTGGTTGTGCCCACGGCCATCACTGTTCTTGCGAACGGCTCCGACATCTTCGTTTCCGCATACGACTCTTCTGTCTCGCCCACCGTCGGCTATATCTTCGGCTTTTCGGTGGCTGCGAGCGGCGCACTCACTCCGCTCAGCAATTCGCCCTATCCGGCCGGCGTTCAACCTACGGCCATCGCCAGCGATCCCTCAAGCACCTTTGTCTACGCGACTGATCTCATCAAGGGGAACGTGCTTGGCTATAAGGTGTCCGCCTCGCTCACCCCACTGGCAGGCAGTCCGTTCCCGGCCGGCAATCAACCCAGTGCCATCGTGGTCAATCCCTCGTATCCCTACGTGTATGTGGCCAACTCTCTCGACAGCAACGTCGAGGCCTATTCGTATTCGACCTCGAGCGGCCAGCTCAGTTTTCTCGGCGGCTCTTCCACTCCGGTTACCTATGCCACCGGCGTGCAGCCGGTGGCCATCGGAATCGATCCTTCGACAGAACATTTTGTCTACACTCTCAATTTTCTTAACAACACCATCTCCGACTTTGAGGCGAGCACCAGCAGCGGGACGCTGCTGGTGGCGCAAGATTCTCCTTTCGCGGTCAGTGCGCAACCCACCGCCGTCGCTGCCATTCCTCACAACGGCACCGGAGGAGGCCTGCAGCAGTGACGGCGTGGGTTGGTCAGGCAGCGGCGCCCGAATTGGTGGCAACACCCCGGATCGGGCTTTTACAATGACCCAAACGGGCAACATCAACGAGTTTGATTGAGGGCTCTCTTCAAGCCAGGGGCCCCTGACGAAGGAAGCGCATGAAGTTCAGTAAATTGAGCCAGTTGGTACTGGTTGCCGCGGCCGGGCTGGTCGCCGCAACCCTGCTGACGGCTTGCCAGATCGTCACCATTGACTACATCTTCGTTACCTGCTCTGCGGGCGCCTCGACCGGCAGCGCCGGGCAAATCCAGACCTTCGCGGCCGACGCCGAGTCCGGAGCCCTGCGCCCTGTAAATTCCACGACCGGTTCGGGTGGAACCAACCCCATCGCCATGGCCGTGACCTCCGACTACAACAACCTCTACGTGGCCAACCAGGGAAACAACTCCGTGGTCCACTTCGCCATCGCCGGCAATGGCGTTCTTACCCAGAAGGACACGATCACCACCGCCGCCACCCCGGTTTATCTCGCCGTCAACACCGCCAACAGCTATCTGTACGTGGTTTCAGGCACCGCGTCGGCGACCCTCACCGAGTACGCGCTCAGTTCCGGAACCATCGGCTCTGCCACCGCGACGGTGTCCCTCACCGTTCCCGGCTACACGACCGACACCATCCTTCCCACGGCGGTGAATGTTCTGACCAACGACGCCGCGGTGTATGTGACTGCTTACGACAAATCCGCCTACAATCCGGGCGGCAGCACCACCAGCAACGCCAATCCCGGCTGGCTTTTCGGCTTCAGCATCGGTTCCAGCGGCGCATTGACCCCCGTTTCCGGCAGCCCCTACCAGGCCGGCGTCAAGCCTTCCGCGGTCGCCACCGATCCCACCAGCCGCTTTGTCTTTGTGACCGACTTCGCTTCCAATGATCTGATCGGTTACAACGTGCAGTCGAACGACATTCCGGAATTTCAAATCTCCGGCCCTTACAAGACAGGCAACCAGCCTACAGCCATATCCATTGACCCGCGCGGCATCTACATTTACCTGTCCAACGAACTCGATAACTCGGTTTCGGCTTACTCCATCGCCCTGCCTACGGGCACTCCGTCCACCATCGTCAACGCCACCGCCTCGGCCGGCAACGCCACGGATACCGATCCGGTTTCGATCATGGTCGATCCCAGCCTGGGTCGTTACGTCTATACCGCCAACCGCCTGGGCAACAGCATCTCCGGCTTCCGCCTCACCCCCAATACCGGAGCGCTCTCGTCGACGCAGTTATCGCCTTATCCTACCGGCGCAAATCCGACTTTCGTGATCGGCGTTCCTCACGGCAATCACGCCGTGCAGGTGGTCACGCCCTAAAAGCAGGGAACAGGGGTCGGGTTTCAGGGTTCAGCGACAGAGCCAAGCGATAAGAAGGCCCGGCCGGATTGGCTGGGCCTTTTGCTCTTTCTTTCTATTTCACTGATTCACTCTTCGACTTGTCCGGCAGCCTCAATCCGCCGCCACACGCTGTTCCCTTACCGCTGTCGATGCTCCCATCCACTCGCGCAGCTTGCGCTGCGCCGGCTTCTCAATGAAGTGCAACGCCAGCAGCGCCGCCACGATCAACAGAACGTAACTGATCCACGGATCGAATTGGCTCAGATGCAGCCAGTCGAGCACATGCGACGTGTGCAGAATGCTCCACAGGTTGAAGTGGAGCAGATAGAGGCTGTAGCTGGCCTGGCCAACGAAAACCAGCGGCCACGCGCCCATCACACGTGCCAGAACGTTCTCTCCGGCGAGCCCCAGAATGAGGCACCCAAACAGCGGCATCAACAGCCCGTCGTGAATGATCGCGTACGGCACCAGCGGGCCCAGGCTCAGAACCCCGTAGATTCCCCCGAAGCCGATGATTGCCAGCCACAACCGCAGCCGGCTGGCGGGAGCAATCATCTGGTGCAGGTTGGCCAGCATCACGCCGAAGACAAAGCTGAAGACGTGCGAATAGGGCGTGAATTTGAGCGCCCACAGCCACGGGGCGGAACTCCAGCGGTCGGGCCGCGCAATGCCGTCGGGATTGAAAGCCATGTAGAGCGCGCCGGGAACCAGTCCCAGCGCCCACACGCCGGTCATTTTGGCCAGGTGCGGCGCCATGCGCACCGGGCGCTTCCACCGCGCCAGCCAGGGGAAGATCGCGTAGTAGAACGCTTCCGCCGACATCGTCCACGCCGGCGTATTCAGGAAAGTGGCAATAGCCGGAATCCACCCCTGCAGCAGCAGGGGCGTCAGCACCATGCCCGTCCAGAACATGGCATGGGTGTGGGTCTGGTAGTCGCCCCGCACCTGCCCTACGCTCAGAAGCAGGCTCAAAAAATAGATGGGATAGATGCGCGTAAATCGGGCCTTCCAGAAGCGCGCAAGCTCCAGTTCGCCGCTGCGCGCGCGCTCGTTGTAGTTGTACCCCAGCACGAATCCCGACAGCAGAATGAAGTAGCTTACCGAGATGTAACCGGCGTTGACCACCGGGGCCAGCAGACCGAACCAGTTGGGATTGGAAAAGTGGAATAAGACGATGTTGACGGCCGCGAAACAACGCAAGCCCGTCAAGGCGTTCAGCGGTGCTGGCCTACGAGTTTCCACGTACAGTTAGACGCTCCGGAGAGGCAGGGAATAGGGAGTAGCGGGCAGGGAAAAGAATCACCCGGTGATTCTGGAGTTTGATGGAGGATAACGAGGGGCGAAAGAGGCACGAAGTCTCAAGAGTCTGGCCAGATCTGATTTCTACTCCCTATTGGCTACGGGCTATTCCCTGCCTCTCACGCCGTAACCAGCGAACCCACTTTTTCGCCCATGACCACGCGCCGGATGTTCCCCGGATGGTTCATGTTGAAAATGATCATGGGCAGGTTGTTGTCTTTGCACAGGCTCACCGCGGTCAGGTCCATCACCTTCAGGCCCAGGCGCAGGATGTCCATGTAGGTAATCACGTCGTACTTCACGGCATCCTTTACCTGCACCGGGTCGGCGTTGTAGACGCCCTCGACTTTGGTCCCCTTCAGCAATACATCGGCCTTGATCTCCATGGCGCGCAGGCTGGCCGCGGTGTCGGTGGAGAAGAACGGATTGCCGATGCCGGCGGCGAAGATCACCACGCGGCCCTTCTCGAGATGACGCACGGCGCGGCGCCGGATATAGGGCTCCGCGATCTGGTTCATGAACACCGCCGTCATTACACGGCACTGCACGTTCCGCTGCTCCAGGGCGTCCTGCAGGGCGATGGCGTTGATGACCGTGGACAGCATGCCCATGTTGTCGGCGCTCACGCGGTCCATCTCCTTGGCCTGTTCTTCCACGCCGCGGAAGAAGTTGCCGCCGCCCACCACGATGCCCACCTCCACACCCAGCGCGTGAACATCGGCGATCTCACTGGTAATCTCGGCCACTTTGTCGGCATTGAGGCCGAAACCGCGCTCCCCTGCGAGAGCCTCTCCCGATAGCTTGAGTACGATCCGTTTGTACATTCCGCTTTTGAGTATCGCATATGAATGCCCGGTTACGCGCCGCATGGGCCGCATTGCAAGGGGGCGAGTTTCCTCGTGCGTCAAAGCCGCCAGATGAATGCGGCTTAGCCGCTGGCGAGCGATTTTGCTCAAACTGACTCGGAACGTGTCCGCACCACCGCTGCATCCCCAAACCGGACGCGGCCTTTGCAGGTTCCCGATTCGACCTTCACCGGCGGCTGATCTCAAATCAGGAACCGCGGCGCGCTTTTTCATGGGCGCCACAACCCGCGCGCGCCACCGCATCTGTAGACTGGCCCCATTCAGCGGGCATGCTCTCAACTCACAACGACAGGTGCTTATGGTGGTCAGGACGCAATGCATCGGACACGCCTTCACCGGCGTCATCGTCGGCGCCTGGAATGCTCGTCGCTATTTCTCCAAAGACGCCGCTGCGATCGAGCTGCAGCTTGACCATCTCCTGATTGAGTGCGTGCTTGCGCCCGATTTCTGGCGGGGCCATAGCGAGATTTGCGATCCCCGTCTGCGCCTCTGGCTCGAGGCCAAAAATTTCAACGGCCGCCGCGGCGATGCGCCCGTCCCGCTAGCCATGATTCCCTCCGGCAAGAATGCATTCCGGCTGCTACCCATTCCCGGCAACGGACGCCCCAAGCCCAAGCCAACTTCCCCGTCAACCCTGCCCGAAAAACAGCGAGCAAGGGAGCAAGGGAGCGAAGGAGCAAGGGAGCTCAACCGAATCCCGGACACCTGCTCGCCGGGTTCTCTCGTCCTTAGTCCCTCCGTCCCTTAGTCCATCCGTCCCTCCCGTTGATACACTCTGACTTGAATGACCTCCACCGATCTCCAGTCATCGATCGAGCGGCACTTCGCCGCTGGACCCGCTGCCATCAGCAGCCCCGCGGCAAGGACAGCTTTTCTCGAGCTGCGCGCGGCGCTCGAGGCCGGCCGGGTGCGCGCCGCCGAGCCCGATCCCGCCACCCCATCGGGCTGGCGCGTTAATGCCTGGGTCAAGCAAGGCATCCTGCTGGGATTTCGCATCGGCGAACTTCAGGAGTGGCCAAGCCGCCTTCCCGGCGGGGCTGATCCTTCCACCGTTCTTTGTTTCGTCGATAAGGACACCTACCCGGTGCGAGAATTCACGCACAAAGATGGCATTCGCATTGTTCCCGGCGGGTCATCGGTTCGCTCCGGCGCCTATGTTGCGCGCGGCGTGGTGTGCATGCCGCCCATGTACATCAACGCGGGCGCCTGGGTGGACGAGGGCACGATGGTCGACTCGCACGCCCTGGTCGGTTCCTGCGCGCAGGTTGGCAAACGCGTCCACCTGAGCGCGGCCGCGCAGATCGGCGGCGTGCTCGAGCCCGTCAACGCCAGCCCGGTTGTGATCGAGGACGATGTGCTCGTGGGCGGCAATTGCGGCGTTTACGAGGGGACCATCGTCCGCCGCGGCGCCGTTCTTGCCGCCGGAACCATCCTCACGCGTGGAACTCCGCTCTTCGATCTCGTCACCGGCGTGATTCTGCGCGCCTCCGGCGACCTGCCCCTCACCGTTCCCGAAAACGCCGTTGTCGTGCCCGGCGGCCGCGCCGTCAGCAAGGGCAAGGGGCAGGAGTGGGGCCTGAGCCTCTACGCCCCCGCCATCGTCAAGTACCGCGACGACAAAACCGATCTCAGCACCACCCTCGAAGATCTTTTGCGCTAACGCCCATGGAGATGGCCAAGGCGCCGTCAAACAGTCAAGAATAGAGTCAACGGAGCGCGGCCAGCCGCGTCTAAACGGTTGAAACTGACGGAATCTCATGAGAATCCAGCGGTCCCATTGCTTCATTCTGTCTCTGCTCGCCATGCCCCTCCTGCTGGGCTCACAGTCAGGCCAGCAGCCTTCGACTGAGCAGCCCATGACCACCCTCAAGGTCCAGTCGCGCGAAGTCCTGCTTCCGGTCGTGGTGCTCGACAAGCATGGCGCGCTCGTGACCAACCTCACGGCCAAGGACTTTACTCTCACTGAAGATAGCCGTCCGCAGGTGATCAAGAGCTTTACCACCCAGAGCAACCTGCCCTTCCGCCTCGGCCTCCTCGTCGACACCAGCCGCTCAGTTTACGGGGCCATGGACGCCGAGCGCAAAGCCGCGGAGAAATTTGTTGACCTGATGCTGCCCGCCGATCCGAAAGCCGGCGTCAAGGGCGACGAAGCCTTCCTCATTCACTTTGACCGCGAGGTGGAACTGCTCGAGGACTTTACGAATTCGCGCGACAAGCTCGACCGCGAGATCGATCAGATGACGCCCACTTCGCAGGAGCGCAGCAGTCAGGGCCCTGAGACCAGCGGCGGCAACAACGGCGGCTACGGCGGCTATGGGCAGCAGCGCAACGCCTACCACGGCGCCGGAACGCAGCTCTATGACGCCATTTATCTAGCCTCAGACGAGCTCATGAAGCCCAAGGATGGGCGCAAGGCGCTGGTGGTCTTCTCCGACGGCGTCGACCACGGCAGCAGGGAGACGCTGAACGACGCCATCGATGCCGCTGACCACGCACAACTGCAGGTCTTCACCATTTACTTCAAGGGCCAGGAAGATCAGATGAACAACGGTTATCCCGGCGGGCATCACGGCGGCGGGTACCCCGGTGGAGGCTACCCAGGTGGCGGCTATCCCGGTGGCGGTTATCCCGGTGGCGGTTATCCGGGCGGAGGTGGTGGTGGCCGCGGCGGCAACCGCGAGCCCGGCCCCGACGGCAAGAAAATCATGGGGCAGATTGCCACGCGCACCGGCGGCCAGTACTTCGAAGCCAAGAAGAAGGACAACCTCGACGAGATCTACAGCCAGATCGCGACCCTGCTTCGCCAGCAGTATCTGCTCACCTACACGCCCGACAAAGTCGACACCGAAGGCGAATTCCACAAGATCGTGCTGAAGGTCGACAAGAGCGATCTGACCGTCTACACCCGCGAAGGCTACTACGCGCCGGCGGCGGACAAGTAAGGCAGGGACCGAGGGGCTCAGGGGCTGAGAAAAAAGCGACGGGAGAGTCACTCAAGCACCTGATGGTCACAGAAGCATTCTCCGCTGCGACATCGGCAATCCACCCGAGCAGCCCCTCGTCCCTCCGTCCCTCAAATTCACCTCCCGTGCTTGTCGTTGTAAATCTGCCTGCTGGTCGAGTTCTGCCGCTTGTTGATGTTCTGCTTCTCCTGCGGCGTCAGCTTGCCCCCGTTGGCGGCGCGATCGGCGGCAACGGAATGATTGATGTTCTGCTCGCGCTGCTCCACGTGCGATGCCTGGTTCGGGTTCATCGATCCGTTGCGGACGCCGTTGGCGATGCGATCCTGCTGGTTCTCGCGGCGCTGGCCCACTTCGTTGTTGCCGTAGTGTGCCGTTTGACCATTGTGCTTATCGTCGTAAATTGAGTTGCTCAGGTTGTTCTGTTGCCGGTTCACCTGCCGCCGCTCCTGCGGCGTGAGCGTTCCTCCGTTGGCCTGCCGGTCATCGCGCACTTCGCGATTGATGTTCGCCTCGCGGCCCTCCAGGTTCTTGGTCTCGCCGGCGGTCAGCTGCCCGCTTTGAATACCGTTGGCGATGCGGCCCTGCTGGTTGTAGTACCGGTCGCCCGGACGGCTCATCGCCACATTCTGCGGGTGCCCCCCATTGGCCGAAAAGCGCTGCGAAGGATCGTTCGCGGCGGTGTTGAAATGTTGTGTCTGTTCCGCAGTCGGCTCAAAATGATGCTCGTTCATCGCCGTCTGCTCCATCGGCGTCGGCCGCGCGCTGATGCCGCCGGGGCCGTTGAAGCTGCTGTGATTGATCACGGTCGTGTTGTTAATCACCGTGCGGTCCACATAGGTGTTGTGAACCATACCAACTCCCACGTTCATTACCGCCGAGTTATAGGCAAACACGCCCCCGCGCCATGCGCCTCCCACAAAGCCCACACCGCCGTATCCAAAGCCGTAATTCACCCCGCCATAGAAACCGATATGAGGGCCCCAGTAGCCGGCATGCCAGCCATACACGCCGCCCGCAAAGCCCCAGTAACCGGGCGTCCATAGCACACCCACCGCGGGTGGGCGCACCCACACGCCCGGCACCCAGTAGTAGCCCGAAGCGCCCCAGCCCCAGTAGCCGGGAGTCCACAGGTATCCATCAGCAGGGCAGGGCGGCTGCACGTAAACAGGCAGCGCCGGCGGCGGTGTGTGCACTGAAACGGCGATACCCACACCGATCTGCGCCATCGACGCCGCCGGAAGAAGACTGAGCACAAGCAGGAGCGTCAAGTATTTTAAAGACAAATAACCTCTCAAGGAAGTTCTCCTCTAGAAAATTGCAAGCTTGGATTTTGAGGATGTGCTGGTCCCGCCCAACTCGCCGGGACCAGCCGGTGCTTAGTGTCCGTGCTCGTGCCCGCCGCCCTCGTGCCCGCCACCCCCTTGATTCTTCGGCGGAGGCGGATTGTGCGATCCACCGCTCTGGTTGTGCGGCGGCGGCGCATTATTCGAATGGCCCTGCGGCTGAGGATTATTTGAATGGCCCTGCGGCTGCGCATTATACGAATGGGCCTCTGGCTGTGGATTGTTCGGTATGTGTGTGCCATTGTGCATCTGAGGGTTCGTATTGCCGCCGGGATGCGGATTGCTGTTGTTGATATTGCCCGGGTGTGGATTGCCGCCCGTCGGCCGCTCCATCGCCGCATTCGTCGGATGGCCGCCGTTGTGGCTGGCGTAGTTGTTGGTGTTGTGCATCGCGGTGTTCTGGTGCTGCGTCTGGTACGACGTCGGAGCCGTGTGCTGCTCGTGCGAGTAGGTATTCTCCTGCGCGGTGGGAGCATGATTGACGCCGCCCGGTCCACCGTTGTACGACACGTGATTGTTGTTGATGATGGTCGTATTGTTGACGATCGTCGTGTCCCTGTAGGTGTTATGGATTCCACCGCCAACATTCATCACTGCGGTGTTATATCGGAAGACGCCGCCGGCCCACATACCGCCGGCAAAGCCGATACCCATGTAGCCGAATCCGTAATTCACGCCGCCGTAATAGCCCACGTGCGGTCCCCAGTAACCGGGATGGAAAATGTAGAGCCCGCCTGACCAGCCCCAATAGGGCGGCGTCCACAGCAGGCCCACCGCGGGCGCAGGCACCCACGTGCCCGGCACCCAGTAGTACCCGTCAGCGCCATAGGCCCAGTAGCCCGGCGTCCACATCCAACCGGCTTCGGGGCATGGCGGTTGCACGTAAACCGGCAGCACCGGCGGAGCAAAGCCGACGCTGATGAACACTCCTGCGAACGAGGAAGCGGGGATCAAACAGACCAGCAGCACCAGAAGCATCAGGCGCACAAAACGAGTCTTTGGCATGAGAAACCTCCTTTAGGGGTCGAAGGGATACTGCCTGCAAATCAATGGCGCATCCAGTCTATGCCGATTCGAACCCCTCCTGGGCCGAGAAGTTGCACCCAGGTAACCGCTTTTCCACAGTATGTAACTGATTTCTTACCAGCAGAAAAGGGCCTTTGGCGCCCCCCCGTCTGGCCGAGCAGATTCGTGGCGTCCGGCTACTTGCGCCGTAGCTCCCACGAGGTTGCTGCTTGCGGCCAACGCGGTGGTAGACTCACCCCATGCCGCGCGGTGTTTTCATTACGCTTGAAGGCCTTGACGGGTCAGGCAAGACTACGCAAATCAAGCGCCTGGCCGCATGGCTTGGGCGGCGGGGCCAGGAGGCGGTCATGCTGCGCCAGCCCGGCGGCACACCCACGGGCGACCGCATTCGCGAAATCCTGCTCGACGCCCGCTCCACGCGCCTCGATCCCATGACCGAGGCGGTTTTGATGTTCGCCGCTCGTGCGCAGGCCATCGCTGAAGTCATCCAGCCGGCCCTCGACGCGGGCAAATTCGTCGTCTGCGACCGCTTCACCGACTCGACTGAGGCATACCAGGGTGGCGGCCGCCAACTCGGCTCGGCCGTCGTCCTCGACCTGCACCGCCTCATCTGCGCCGGCCTTCAGCCCGACCTCACCCTCCTGCTCCTGCCCAGCTTCGAAGTCTCGCTGGCGCGCGCGCGGCACCGCAACATTCGCGTCGAGGCCGAAACCGGCACCAATGAAGGCCGTTTCGAAACCGAGCACGACGCCTTCTTCCGCCGCGTTTGGGAGAAATACCACGAAATCGCCGCCCGCGAGCCCGCTCGCGTGGTGCTTATTGAAGGCGATCTGACCATCGACGAGGTCCACGAACAGATCGTCGAAGCCGTGGCCGAGCGCCTGCTGGCAAAAGTCTGAGACGCCGGAGGATGCGGGTCAGGTCCCCAGACCGGCGGGCTACTCTTCGCTTGCCCGCGCATAGGCCAGCCTGCGCGACCGCATAAAATGACAGCATCCCGGCGTGGGCGTTTGCGCCCGGGTTCACCAGAGAATACAAAATGGATGGATCAACGATGACCGCAGCTACTGCGATTGCCCCTGAAACTCGCACGCAAGCCGAAAACCTGAATCAACTGGCCGCTGTCGCCGTGCACGTCGGCCTGGGACTCAAGCCCGGGCAGGAACTGGTGATGACGGCGTCGCTCGATTGCGTCGATCTGGCGCGGCGCATCACCGAGCATGCGTATCGCGCGGGCGCTTCGCTGGTGACGACGCTCTACGCCGATGACGAGGCCACGCTGCTGCGCTACCGCCTCGCTCCCGATGCGAGCTTCGATCGTGCGGCCAAGTGGCTTTACGACGGAATGGCAGCAGCTTTCAAGAGCGGCGCGGCGCGCCTGGCCATTGCCGGAGCTGATCCCAAGCTGCTCTCGAACGAAGATCCCGGCAAAGTGGGGCGCGCCAATCGCGCGGTTTCGCAGGCATACCGGCCCGCGCTCGAGCTGATTACGCGCCATGCAATCAACTGGACCATTGTTGCCGGCGCCACGCCGGCATGGGCCGCGGCCATGTTTCCCAACGAAACGCCCGAGGCCGCTCTAGGCAAGCTGTGGGACGCGATCTTTGCTACGACGCGTATCCATACCGCCGATCCCGTGAGCGCATGGCAGGCGCACGACGCGGAGTTGCACAAGCGCGCCGCGTTTTTGAATGAGAAGCGCTACGCGGCGTTGCATTATCGCGGACCGGGCACCGATTTCCGCCTGGGCCTGGCCGACGGGCATGAATGGCTGGGAGGCGGCACAACGGCGGGCAACGGCGTCTATTGCATACCCAACATGCCCACCGAAGAAGTATTTACCACGCCGCACAAGGATCGCGCCGACGGCACGGTGACGGCGAGCAAGCCGCTGTCACACCAGGGCACCATGATCGAAGGCATCCGGGTGCGCTTTGAGAGCGGGCGCATTGTGGAGGTGCACGCTACGCGTGGCCAGGAGGTGCTTGAGAAACTCATCGAGACTGATGAGGGAGCGCGCCGTCTGGGTGAAGTGGCGCTGGTGCCGCAGTCGTCGCCGATCGCCAAAAGCGGGCTGGTGTTTCTGCATACGCTCTTCGACGAGAATGCGGCTTCGCACATCGCGTTGGGGCAGTCGTATTCGTCATGCCTGATCGACGGCGACAAGCTGTCGCCCGCCGAGCTGGCGGCGCGGGGCGCCAATGAGAGCCTGATTCATGTGGACTGGATGATCGGCTCCGGCGAGCTGGATATCGATGGCATCAGCGCGTCGGACGCAGCAGAGCCGCTGATGCGCAAGGGGGAGTGGGCATAGCCAGCGGAGTTGGCGGTGTTAGCGGAATCAGCGGATCGCACTCGCACGGCATCTAAGAATATCTGGACCGTGCGTGGAACAGCCTGATGGGGTGTCCTGGAAGCTCATTGACCGGAGTCCCGGGACTCGCACAGGATGACCTTTGACGTGAAGTATCGGGATGGTTACCCGAAGAACGCCTGATGGAACCTGTTACGCACTTTCTTACCGGCGCATGCCTTGGCCGCGCCGGATTCAATCGCAAAACGGCGTACGCTACGGTAGCCGCGGTGCTGGCGGCCGAAGCCGCCGACCTCGATATTCTTTGGGGCTTCACAGGGCCGGTTGAAGAGCTGAAGCATCATCGCGGCATTACCCACACGTTCTGGGCCGTGCCCGTGATCGCCGCCGTGGTGGTGGGCGCGGTGTGGATGTGGCAGCGCCTGCGACATGCGCACGATGAGAGCAGCGACCTGGCCGAATGGCTGCAGGACCCGTCTCTTTCGCAAGGTTCACCGCGGCAGCCGGTGCGCTGGGGCTGGCTCTACGCCACGGCCTGTCTCGCCGCGCTCACGCATATCGCGCTGGACTGGACAGTGAACTACGGCGTGCGTCCGCTGTTCCCTTTCAACGACAACTGGTATGCGGGCAGCTTCATGTTCATCGCCGAGCCGGTGCTGTGGGGGCTGTTTTCCCTCGCCTTCTTCATGCCGTGGATTCTGGGGCTGGCCGATCGCGAGATCGGCGCGCGCAAGCAGCGGTTTCGCGGGCGAGGCTGGGCGATCTTCGCGCTCGCTGGAATCGTGGTGCTGTGTTGCTGGCGATGGGCCGAGCATGCGCAGGCGCTGGCGATGCTCGAGAATACGCGCATTGCATCGGAGCCGGTGATGCGCATGGCCGCCGAGCCATACCCGGTGAATCCGTTCCGCTGGCACGCGATCGTTGAAACCGCCGATTTCTATCAGACTGCGGAGATCAATACGTGGACGGGATCGATAGACAGCGATCCGCATCGCGATATGATCTACAAGCCGGCTGATACGGCAGCAGTGGAAGCGGCCAAGGGAACCCTCCTGGGCCATGTGTACCTGGATTGGGGGAAATGGGCGGTGGTACGCGACGTGGGGCAGGAGCCCGTACGCGGAATGGACCCGCCGCAATTGCCGCCCGACCGGCATTGGACGACGGTGGAATTCCTGGACCTGCGCTTTGATTATTCGTTTATGGGGAGGCGCACGCCTGACCGGGCGCCGCTGGTGGGCTGGGTGTACATTGTCGACGGCCGCGACGAGGCCCTCGAAGGGATGGATGGGTGGGTGCAGCGCTAGAGCGGTTCCAATGGAAGCTTAGGGTTCCGCTTTCCCGGGTCCCAAAGCCGGGATCCCGGGGGCGCACCCGGGTCGTGCTGAGCCTGGATTGGCTCCCACCCCTTGGAGCCAAAAGCGCCCAAATGGGGCAATGTCGCCAATCGCGCCGCGGGCACTTCGCAGGATCAAAAGGACGTTGGTATGATGGAATGGTGACGGCGAGCCTCCCGGGGCGTGGTTGACCCTCAACGGGATGAACCGCAGAATGAAGGGAGTCTTTAGTTTTTTCGCCGTGGGACTCGATCGATCGTTGAATCTGAAGTGAAACTCTGCTTCAAGAGGTGGACATGTTTGCTTATGTGCTGGTGTTGCTTGGCGTTGCGAGCCGTTACCTGATGGCGCCCCACGTGGCGTGGCTGAACTTCACGGCAGTGGGCGGTTCACTGCTCTATTTTGGCGCACGGCGCTCGCGGCGCGAAATGTTGGCCCCGCTGGCCGTGCTGATGGCAAGCGACTATTGCCTGACCACCTACTTTTACGGCTACGCCTTCCATTGGCAGGACTACGTCGTGACCTGGGGATGGTACGTGGCGGCCATGGCGCTGGGATGGATTCTGCTGGGCAAGCGCGTGAGCTTTATGCGCGGAGCGGTCGCAGCGCTTCTGGGGCCAACCTCGTTCTTCGTCGTCTCCAACTTCGTTGTGTGGGCCTCCGCCAGCTTTAGCAACTATCCGCATACGCTGGCCGGGCTCGCAACCTGCTATGTGGCCGCAATTCCCTTCTACCGCAACGACCTGATTTCGACTGCGATCACGCTCGGCGCGGCATATGCAGTTCCGGCGCTGGTGCGGCGGATGCACGAGGGACGCGCTCAAGAGGCGCTGGCCGGCAAATAGCTAACTCACCGCCGGGGTCCACTTGGGAAAGGAGCACGGAGTCATCGAGATTCTCTCGCCAGAGGATTCGCTCAACCGCATGATGGCCAAGCTGGCCGATTACGAGCGCATGGGCATTCAGACGATCCTCGTGCTCAACTCCAATGGCCAGCACTTCCGTTATCGCCACGGAGGACTCGAGTCGACGCCGCCGGAAGCGTTTGATTTTCCCGGCAGCGCCTGCCGATTCGACCTCGCCGAAATCCAAAAACTGCTTGACTGATTCTTCGCTGGCGCCCAAGCGATATCGCGGGTTGGCACGGAATTTCGTTTCAGTCAACGAACGGCTTGTCGCTGTGCTTTCTGCATCTCCACCACCAGGCAAAACCCGCCACGGCCAGCAGGCCCACGATCAGGACCGCGGCCAGGGCGTGGTGCGCCACCAGGTCGGCCGCACCGGGGCCAAGCTTGAGCACCAGCAGGGAGAGAATAAGCCAGCGCACCACCCGTCCTGAGAGCACGGCGAGCAGGAAATAGGGCAGGTTCATCTTGAAAACGCCGGCAGCGAAGACAAAGGCTTTCCACGGCGTGGGCGGGGGCATCATGGAGGGGATCATGACGGCCAGAAATTCCTGGCGGCGGAAGCGATAACGCATCTGCTCGAGTTTCGCTTCGTTCACGCGCTTAAGCAGGAAGAGCTCGCCGCCGGCGCGGCCCAACCCATAAGGCACAAGGCCGCCGATGGCGGAGCCCGCGGCGGCCATGAGGCAATAGAGCCAGAAGTGCCTTTTGTCGTTCCAGATGAAAACGGCCAGGATGGCGTCCATGGGCACGGGAATGCTGGAAGAATCGAGCACGGCGACCGCTCCCACGCCCCAAATCCCCCATTTGATCAGGGCCGGCAGGATCACCACTTTCCAATCGACCACGACGCGCGCAAAAAACCGCTTCAAGTGCTGTCCTTTCCGGCCTTTCCTGCGTCAATTCAATAAGAATCATTGTAAGTGGCACATCCCGGAGCAAAGGTTTTGCAGGGATGAGAGAATAAAGAACGGAAGGATTCGAAGACGGAGCCGGCCCGGGGAAGTGCCTGTGCCTTGAGAGGTTCCCCAGTATCGAATGCCCATCAGCGAAGCGCCAGCCGAAGTGAACGAGCCCAAGGGACCCGCGGAGCCGGGTGCGCCGTCGAATGGCGCCGCGCAGGAATCCTCCATCACGGGTTCAATTCTGGGGCTGGACACATTTTCAGAGCGCGATCTGGAGCCTCTGCCGGCGGTTGAGCCCCGTGAGACGCCAGTGCCGGTGGTAGGCAACTCGCGCTGGGTCGACTACGACACGCACGAACTGCTGGAAATGATCAGCGAGCTCGAAGACGAGCGGCGCTGGTCGCGGCTGCGCGAGGGTGCGCTATGGGCGGTTCTGGTGCATATTCTCTTCCTCTCGGCCATCACCTGGATTCCCACTTACATCTTCAAAGTTCCCAGGGTGATTGACCCGTTCGAAGCGATTCGGGAGCGCAAGGATTTGACCTATCTCGATGTTCCCCCGGACGCGATCCGCGAAAAGCAGCCCAAGGTGGCGCCCAAGCCGCTGGCGAAGCAGCCGCAGATCGACAAGAAGACGCTGGATGAGCTGAACCGCCCGGCGCCACCGCAGCCGCCTCCGCCGGCAGCGCAACAGCAGCAGCAAATCCAGGCGCCGGAGCAGCCGAGAGCGCAGGCTTCGCAGCCCATTCCGCCCAATCCGGAGTCGCAATCGCAGGTGGAGGCGCCGCGTCCTTCTGGCGTGCCCGCGAAGGCCTTTGCCATGTCGCAGAATCCCGCCGATCAACTCCGCCAGGACATGCAAAATGCCATGCACGGACACGGCCAGCAGAATTACAATCAGGCGCCTTCGGGCGGATTGTCGATGCATCCGGGCGCGGGATCGGGCGGCGTTGAGGTCCTGTCTGACACGCAGGGAGTCGATTTCAGCTCCTGGCTGGCGCGCTGGCACTACATCACCGAGCGCACCTGGGATCCTCTCATTCCCGACGAGGTGAACCCGCCGATTCTGAAGTCGGGTGTGGTGGTGATTCATTTCAGGGTGCTGCCCAACGGCCAGGTGATCGACATGCAGTTGGATGGCCGCTCGGGCGATACCGGCCTGGACCGCGCCGCCTGGGGCGCGATTACCGGCTCCAGCTATCCCGCGCTGCCGCGCGAGTTCCACGGACCCTATCTCGAATTGCGCGCCTATTTCCTCTACAACATGGAGCCGCCGCGGTAGCTAGCCGCCGGCGCGCAGCTCGCGCACGGGCACTGCTGGCTGGGCGCCGGGATCGTGCGGTTTGTGTCTCTGATCAAGATAGATCCCGTCCTGCTCGAGCAGCGCCTCGTACACGGGCGTACGGCGCCAGTGCCGGGCCAGGGCGAAGGCGCTCATGTTGGCGATCATCATGGGCAGCACCAGGCCGTAGGCGCCGGTCATCTCGTAGATGATGAGGATGGAGGTCATGGGTGCGCGCACAATGCCGGCAAAGACCGCGCCCATGCCCACCACGGCAAACGCTCCAATGGTATCGGGCGAGTGATGGAAGACGATCACGTCGAGATAGCCCACCGCGCCGCCCAGCATTCCTCCCATGAAAAGCGAGGGCGCAAAGATGCCGCCCGAGCCGCCGCTTGAGTACGACGTGACGGTCGCCGCCAGCTTCAACACGCAAAGCACCGCCATGGCCGTTACCGGCAGGTTGCCCAGGAGCGCTTGGGTGAGCGTCTTGTAGGGGTCGCCGGCGATGCCGTTGACGCGAAAGAACCAAAGCGCGACGACGGCGAAGGCGCCGGCGGCCGCGGCGCCGATGGCCGGCTGAATCCACTTGGGAACATGGCTGAGCTGCTTGAACCACACGCGCAGCCAGAGCAGAGAATCGGTAAACGCAATCGAGACGAAAGCCGCCAGGAGGCCTAGCAGCGCATACGAAACCAGCGAGGAGGCATTGGACAGGGTGAAGGTTTGCAGCCGCGGCACATGAAAGATGGGGTTCGATCCCAGAATGCTGTGTTCCACGACGGCGGCCAGCGCGGCCGCCACGATCACGCCGGAGAGCATGGTCTGATCGAGGCTGCCGATCAGTTCTTCAAGGGTAAAGGTAACGGCGGCGATAGGTGCATTGAAAGCTGCGGCAATGCCCGCTGCCATGCCCACCGAGGCCATGCGCTTGCGGTTTTTGGGGCTGAGCCGCGCCACGCGCGACAAAAAGCTGCTCACCCCGGCGCAAATCTGCACGGTTGGCCCCTCCACGCCCAGAGACGCGCCGCTGCCTAGTTGCAGCGCGCAAAGCACGAACTTTCCCACCGTCTCCTTCATGGTGATGGCGCCCGAGCGGAAGGTGTACGCCGTCTTCACCTGGGGAATGCCGCTGCCGGCTGCGGCGGGAACCCAGTATGCAAGGCCGAGACCGACCACCAATCCACCCAGCGCAGGAGTGAGGATGGTCAACCAGATCCAGGAGTGGCCGCTTGCAGACGCAGCGCGATCGATGAGGAAGCCGTAGAGCCTGGTCACGCCGATGTGAAAGGCGACCGCCGACAGCCCGCCCAGACCGCCGGCCACAATGGTGATGGCCAGCAGACGCTGCCGCTCGTTGGGCATGCGCCGCGCCAGCCACGCGAAGAAGCGCGCAAATAGACCTTTGATGCCAGCCCACTGTCTCAATGTCGGGGATCTCCGTAGAATCGTCCTGCCCTTCCAGTATAGAAAGCGAGCCTGGGGCGCAGCGAAGGCTGAGCTGGCTTTTGCCGTCCGAAGAGACGTTCTTCAAAAAAGACCGCGAGTTCGCGCCTCGTTGCGGCGTGGCGTGCTGGCGCCGGATGCCCGCACCACTGCCGGCAAGGATGCCGGCGTTACGAACGCGGTAGTACGCCAATTCAGCGTATCGCATCGTTGGCCCTGGAGACTGCATCTTCGCCGGCCGGATCGCGAGGCGCGCCGCCTCCGGATTTGGGACCACCCAAGAACGGGAAACGGATGCGCAGAACGGTGTCGCGGGTACGCTCTTCTTCAAGGTTCTGGGCGCGGGCGCGCAGCAGGTCGCTGAGTGAAATCATGCCCGCCAGGCGCCGGTCCTCGCGCGAGTCGACAACCGGCAGACGCGTCACCCCTGACTCGGCCATGCGCTGCACCACCCAGCGCAAAGGCTCGCCGGCGAACGCCACCACCGGCGTGCTGACCGCGATCTCGGAAATGCGCACGGACGGCGCGCCCTCGCGCCGGACTTGGGCGAAGCGATTGAGGAGTTCCTTGCGCGTAACCACGCCGAGCAGTTCCTTGTCCTCATCGACCACGGGAAAGAGCGCATGGCCCTGGAGGAGGCCGGTGCGAAACTTTTCCTCCACCTGGTTCAGCGTTTCGGCGCCGGGCAGCGCCACCACGTCGGTGCGCATCACCTCGCGGGCAAAAAGAATTTCGAGCGGGTCGAGCGAATACTCCCGGCTCAAATGATAGCCACGGCGCGAAATCTTCTCGGTGAGGATCGAGCGCTTGAGCGCCAGCACCGTGAAGGCGTGGGCGAGGAAACTGGCCACCAGCAGCGGCAAGAGGAGATTGACGTCGTGCGTCAGCTCGATGGCAAAGACAATGCCGGTAAAGGGCGAGCGCATGGTGCCGCCCAGGATGGCGCCCATGCTGACCAGCGGCCAGAATCCGGGCCCGCAGTGGGGCAGAAACATGCTCTCGACGCCGCCCAGAGCTGCGCCCATCATGAGCAGCGGCGCAAGCACGCCGCCCGAGGTGCCTGAGCCGAGCGAAATCGCCCAGATCACGGATTTGACCAGAAGGACCCCGGCAAAGATGTACAGGGGAACGTTGCCTTTGAGGAGCATGGCGATGGTGTCGTAGCCGACGCCCAGGGCCTGCGGAAAGATGAGGCCACCCACTCCAACAAAGACGCCGCCAATGGCCGGCCACCACATCCAATGGATGGGCAGTTTCTTGAAGAGATCTTCGGCGGCGTAAACGGCGAGCGTGAGCAGGGCCGAGAGCGCACCGGCGGCGAGGCCCGCGACGACGCAACCGGCCAGGCCTTTGGGGCCAATGAAGACTGGCTGCTGGGCAACCGGGAACAGGGGGCCGAGGCCGAGGATGTAGCGGCGGACCGCGCAGGCCGCGGCGCTGGCCAGTGCTACGGGAATGGCGCTGCGCGGTTTCCACTCAAACAGAAGCAGCTCCACAGCGATAAGCACCGACGCCAGCGGGGCCGCGAAGGTGGCCGACATGCCGGCGGCAGCGCCCGCGACAAGCAGCGTTCTGCGCTCCATGCTGGTGAGGTGAAAGAACTGCGCAATCATGGAGCCGAATGCTCCGCCCGTCATGATGATGGGCCCCTCAGCGCCGAACGGGCCTCCGGTTCCGATGGAGATGGCCGCGGAGAGCGGCTTAAGAATGGCCAGCCTCGGCTTGACCTTGCTGCCGCTCATCAGAATGGCTTCGATAGCCTCAGGAATTCCATGCCCTCGAATCTGCTCGGATCCGTAGCGCGCCATAAAGCCCACGATCAGCGACCCGACGACGGGCACCAGGATGGCGTACACGCCCAGATGATTGCCGGCCGGCGAAACGAACGAAGTACTGAAGCGGTGGTAGTAGGCAATATTGGTGAAGAAGCCAATGAGCCGGAGCAAGAACCACGCGATAAACGCGGCCATGGCGCCGATAGCGATGGCCATGAGCGCGATGGGAATGACGCGGAATGTGGTCGTGAAATCGCCCAGTTCGTCGAGGATGGTTTGGTGCGGCCTGGCGCGTTGGGGACTAGGCATGGACCTTCCTCCGCTTCGCCGGCGAATGGCTCAAAACCACACGGAGAGACGCCGCTAGCGCCGGCCCGGTGACCATCAATTCCTGCCAGATGAGAGCCGAAAGCTGGCGCAGCAGCTCTTCCCCGTGGGCCGTGAGTTCGATGAGAACTTCGCGGCCGTCGCGATCGCTGGGGCGGCGCGTCACGGCGCCCTGCTTCTCGAGCCGGTCGACAAGTTCGACGGTGCTGTGGTGGCGAAGGCAGAGCCGCTCCGACAGCGTGTTGAGATTGGGCCGGGCGTCTTCTGCCAGCCCTTTGATGGCCAGCATGAGCTGGTGCTGCTGCGGCTCAATGCCCTTGGAGCGGGCGATTTCTTCGCTGAAATGCAAAAAGCGGCGAATACGATAGCGGAATTCGGCGAGCTGGCGATAAACGGCGCCTGAAATCCGGCTGCCTCTATCGCGCGGCGCAGGGTTAGCGGGAGAACGAACCATGCAAACTGCCTCCATAAATATCGTATCACGACATAATTTGACGCGGAAACTACGAGATTTGATGAACGCAAGGGAAAGCGAGTGCGGGCGAAGATCACCGCGGGGGCCGCGATCGCTGCATTTGCTTATTAGAGCGGGACCTGTGTACAGGCCAGTCGCGGTACGCTGATATTGAGGATAGCCAGATCAATCTGCGATGCCCATGTCTCAAAATCGAAGCTCCGGAGCCCCAAATAAAGTCATAGTTTCACTCTCGTAGCCTATTTGCCCCGCAGCCTCGCCAAAATTGTCGGCGGCAAATTCCATATGCCCAACTTATCGGTATCAGGTATCTTCTCGTAGGGTGTGTATTCGATAAAGACGAATCCGCCATTGTCCCGAATGGCGCGAAGCAACTCCATGGGTTGGGTGAAGAACAGGGAATCTGACCCCTCTCCTATCGAAACCGAGAATCGCTTAGGAGCTGAAGAGTTAAACTTCACGCGGACAGAACTCTGGTCTGCGAAAATGTCATCATTCAGTCTCAAGTACACCTCACACAGAGCCTTACAACGGACTACAAGGGTCGTCTTATGACCACCCGTCATCGCAAACTCTGTAGTTTTGTTGTCAATCTCGCTCTTCTTGTCGCTGTAATCCCACGCACTGTTTTGGCCGAAGCACGATGTACTCGCGATGGCCACTATCATTGCGAACGCAGCCAGTGCAGATTTCACTGTAATTTCCTTTCGTCGCGGAGACGGCATTCATATTACTCCCCCGCCCGGTGGCGTGTCGCGAGTAGCGCAGCTCGCGGAGAGGATGGCCCCTCCGGATGGGTGGGAGCAACGGCCAGCCTTGTTTCTCCCCAAGATGTAGCTTTCATCGAGCCCTTTGCCGCGATAGAATCGAAGCGTACGTCATGCGCCGCCGCCTTCCCATTGCCGGACTGCCCGGTCTCAAGCGCTTCCGCCGCGGCCGCCACGACCGTGGACGCTGATCCGCGGCGCTGCGTAATCTATTTCCGACAAGTTCTCAATTGTCCGCCGCGGCATGAGCGCCTGACTGGTGGCGCAGGCCGCGGGTTTTGGGCAAAGACAGCGAGTTGGCGTGCGCTGACGCGCACCTAGCAAGTTCGCGAGGCGGCGCACTGCGCCCATCCGCATCTGCGGAGGAAGGATTCCCCGATGAACAGCTTTTCAAGCAAGGCCGTGCTGACTTCCGGCAAGCGCTTCTACACCATCTACCGGTTGCCGGCGCTCGCAGCGCGCGGCTTCAACCTTGCGCGTCTGCCCTTCAGCCTGAAGATTCTTCTGGAAAACCTGCTGCGCCGCGAAGACGGCGTGAACGTGACGGCTGCGGACATCGAATTCCTGGCCGGGTGGGATGCCAAGGCCGAGCCCAGCCGCGAGATTGCGTACATGCCGGCGCGCGTGCTGATGCAGGATTTCACCGGCGTACCCGCGGTAGTAGACCTGGCCGCCATGCGCGACGCCATCAAGACGCTGGGCGGCAATGCGGAGCGCGTGAATCCGCTGGCGCCTGCGGAGCTGGTCATCGACCACTCCGTGCAGGTGGATGAATACGGAACGCCGCTGGCCTACGAGGCCAATTCCCTGCTCGAGTTCCAGCGCAACCGCGAGCGCTACGCGTTTTTGAAGTGGGGTCAATCGGCGTTTCGCAGCTTCTCGGTTGTGCCGCCGGGTATGGGCATCTGCCACCAGGTAAACCTGGAATATCTAGCCCGCGTGGTCTTCACGGCGGAGGTCAACGGCGAATGGCTTGCATATCCAGACACGCTGGTCGGCACCGATTCGCATACGACCATGATCAACGGGCTGGGCGTGCTGGGCTGGGGCGTAGGCGGCATCGAGGCCGAGGCCGCCATGCTGGGCCAGCCCGTGAGCATGCTGATTCCGCAGGTGGTGGGCTACAAGCTCACCGGCAAGTTGCGCGAAGGCGCCACGGCAACGGATTTGGTGCTGACCGTGACGCAGGCTCTGCGCAAGCTGGGCGTTGTCGGTAAATTTGTCGAATTCTATGGACCGGGAATCGCGGAGCTGCCGCTGGCCGATCGCGCAACCATCGGCAACATGGCGCCTGAGTACGGCGCCACGTGCGGTATTTTTCCTGTGGATGCAGAGACTCTGCGTTACCTGCGTTTGACCGGACGCAGCGAAGAACAGATCGCACTGGTGGAGGCGTACTACAAGGAGCAGGGGCTGTTCCACGCCGCGGGCGCGCCCGAGGCCGAATACTCGCAGACGCTGGGACTCGATCTGGGCACCGTGGAGCCGAGCGTGGCCGGACCCAAGCGCCCGCAGGATCGCGTGCTGCTGAAAGATGCGGCGGCAAGCTTCGCGCAGCAACTGCCTACGCTGCTCGCACCCACGGCCAAGCCGCTGGGAACGCGGACCGCGTCGGTGTGGCAGCGGAAATCGGTGGCCGATAGCTCGCTGGTTGAAAATGCAGGCCCCTCGACCTCGGGCGCCGGGGCGACCTCCACTCAGGATGTCAAGCATTTGAATGTGACCACCACGGTGAAGGAACGCTTCAACGTCGATCCCGATCCGTATCTCGATCACGGGTCGGTGGTGATTGCCGCGATTACGAGCTGCACCAACACGTCGAATCCGTCGGTGATGGTGGCCGCGGGACTGCTAGCGAAAAAAGCGGTCGAGAAGGGGCTCACGGTGCCGCCGTGGGTGAAGACTTCGCTTGCACCCGGCTCACGCGTAGTGACTGACTACTACGAGAAGGCCGGCCTGCTGCCGTATCTCGAAAAACTGCGCTTCAACGTGGTTGGCTACGGCTGCACCACGTGCATCGGCAATTCGGGCCCGCTGCCCGCCGACGTTTCAAAGAGCATCGACGAGCACGGACTCGTTGCCGTGAGCGTGCTGAGCGGCAACCGCAACTTCGAAGGGCGCGTGAACGTGGACGTGCGCGCAAATTACCTTATGAGCCCGCCGCTGGTGGTGGCGTACGCGCTGGCTGGGCGCATCGGCCACAACTTCGATACCGATGCGCTGGGCACCGACAAGGCGGGAAAGCCGGTGTACCTGAAAGACATCTGGCCGACGCAGAAAGAGGTTTCGGAGGCCATCGAGCATGCCGTCACCAGCGAGGGATTCCGCAAAGAGTACGCGACGGTGACGCACGGCGACCCCAGCTGGCAGGGATTGAGCTTTCCCACGGGCGAAGTGTACCGATGGGAACCGGACTCGACCTACATTCGCAAGGCGCCGTACTTTGAAGGCATGACGATGACGCCTGCGCCGGTGGAAGATATCACGGGCGCGCGCGTGCTGGCGGTGCTGGGCGATTCGGTGACGACGGACCACATTTCGCCGGCGGGGTCGATCAAGGCGAACGGGCCGGCCGGGCAATATTTGTCTGGTCATGGCGTCAAGCAATCGGATTTCAATTCATATGGCTCGCGCCGCGGCAATCATGAGGTGATGGTGCGCGGTACCTTCGCGAACGTGCGCCTGCGCAACAAGCTGGCGCCGGGCACCGAGGGCGGCGTGACGCGCCTGCTGCCCGAGGGTGAGCAGATGTCGATCTTTGACGCCAGCGTGAAGTACGCCGGGCGCGGAGTCCCGCTGATCATCCTGGCCGGCAAGGAGTACGGCTCCGGCTCGTCGCGCGACTGGGCGGCCAAGGGGCCCAAGCTGCTGGGTGTGCGCGCAGTGATTGCTGAAAGCTTCGAGCGCATTCACCGTTCGAACCTGGTGGGCATGGGAATTCTGCCCCTGCAGTTTGAGGCGGGCAAGAATGTGAAGTCGCTGGAGCTGACGGGTGAGGAAACGTACGAAATTGCCGGCTTCAAAGAGCGGCTCGACGCGAAATTCGAGAACGGGCGGACCGTAGCTGTGGTGGCGACGGCGCCTGATGGTAGAAAGACGACTTTCAATGCGCGCATCCGCATCGACACGCCGCAGGAGATCGAGTATTACAAGCACGGCGGGATTCTGCAGTACGTGTTGCGGCAGTTGGCGGCGAGGTAGGCACGTCAATCCGAAACATTGAGGTCCAAACAGCCCCAAGCGATTCTCGCCGCCGGCGCCGCCGGCAATAAAAAGATGACCGGTGGTTGATGCGGACGAAGGCCGCATGCGAGCACACAAACCCTCTCCGGCCAACGCGGCCGGTCAACTCATTGCATCGCAAGTGATGGCGGGGAGATTACGACCGCACTCTGCTACGCTCGTCCTCGAGAACCTCGTCCAGCATCAGCCGCAGGTTGGCTGCGCGTCTGTGGCCCAGGCGAAGGTCAGCCGAAGTTGCCTGAGCCAACTCATCGGCGAGATTTAGAGCGGCCAGAACGGCTACCCTGAGAGAATCCGCGGTCCTACCCTGTGCAGCCACGGCACGCATTTTGGCATCGACGCAAGCCGCAAGCTCGCGCATGTGTACCGGGTCCTGTCCGGACAGATGATAGAGCTGATCGTAAATCTCTACGGTTACGTAGTCGCCCGCCTTGCCGCGCGGCACATCAGCCATTCATGCCTCACAGTTCCAGAGCGTCCAGTTGTCCGAGCAGCCGCTCCACACGTTGGCGCACCGTCTCTCGTTCGGCACGCAACGTGTGCACTTCGCTCTGCAACTTCTCAACCACCGGAGCTTGCGCACGCAACTGCGCCTCGGCATTGGTGGCTCGCTCCTCAGCCTGGGCTCGCGCCACCCGCACGCGCTTCACTAACTCAACGGCGCGGACGATACGCTCCTCCAGGGCTTCAAAATCATTGACGCTCACTGCCAGTGCGTCCGGCTCCGTGGGCGCCGCTTGGGGATTTTCGTCTGGTCTTTCGAATGGAGATTTCGGATCGACAGCAACCTCAGTCTCCAGGGCAGAATCCGACATTAGAGACCCTCCGCCTCATTGGGCGTGTTTTCGTTCGAGTATACGCCAATACGTCAAGGATTGGCCGAGGTTCGCGCACGCCTTGCGATCAAACTCGCAGGCGCGCGCCGGCCTTTTCCACAGCCCGGACCACACAGCTTTGAAAAGCCTGAAGTTCGTCGTCGCGTAGGGTGCGGTCCGGCGCCTGAAATGTAGCGCCCAACAGCAGGGAGTATTCGCCTTTGCCCAGCCGCGGATCGCGGAACACTTCGCGGACCCGCCACTCGACCAGCTCGGGAATGCGCAATTCGGCAAGTGTGTGATGGATGGCCTCCCAAGACACGGTGTCCTTCAAGACGAGGGAAAAGTCGCGTTTAACGGATTGAAAACGCGATATTTCTCGCGCAATGGGCCGGCGCAGATCGAACTTGTAGAGCCGGTCGAGATAGATCTCGCCCACCAAAGCGGCGGCCTTGATTTTGCGTGCCGCAGCCTGCCGGGGATGCAACTGACCGAGCCACCCTATCGTGAGGCCATCGGCCACGACTCGCGCGGAGCGATATGGATGCAGCCACTGGGGCGTAAGGCCGGCATCGGCGGGAAAGCGGTCAAAATAGACCGCCCGAGCCTGGAACCGCGCCAGGACCTGTTCCGCCACACCTTTCACATCGTGGAACCCGATCTCGCGGGGTGGACGCAGCGGACTCTCTTCCGGCAGATTGCCCACGGCGCCAAAGCTGAGCGCCGGCCGCTCCTCGACTTTTTCCGTGCTGCCGCCAAAGACCGTACCCAGCTCGAACAGGCGCACATCGCTCACGTCGCGGTTCAGATTGCCGGCAATCATTGCGAGCATGCCCGGCAAGAGCGAAGGCCGCAGCACACCGGCCTCTTCGCTGAGCGGGTTGCCGAGCGGTACAACCATTCCGGGCTGCGGCGCGGTCAGTGCACCCTCAGCCGCCGAACAGAAGGAGCTGGCGATGGCCTCGTTGAAGCCCGCAGCCAGCAGCGTGGCGCGCACCGCCGCTTCCTTCTCAGCCCACGGCAGCGCGCGCACGCCCTCGCCGAAGGCCGGCAGTGTGTTGGCGAAGCGGTTGTAGCCGTAGACGCGCGCAATCTCTTCGATGAGGTCGATTTCGCGACCGAGGTCGAGGCGCCAGCTGGGCAAGGTGACTTGCCACGAAGCTTCTCCAATAGCCTGCCTCACCGGAGGTGGCTGACTCGCTGACTTGCTGACTTGCCGACCCGCTAATTTGCAGCCCAGCGCCGTCAGCACTTCCTCAACGATGGTTGCGGTGATGCCGGCTTCATCCTCGGTCGCGCCCAAAATGCGCTGCACTTCGCTGAGCTGGAGCGTGACGGGTTGGCGGCGCGCGGTGCGTTCTTCGATGGCTGCGACGCGCGCATCCACCAACTCGCCTTCGCCTGAGCCGCCGTTGGCCAGAAGGATGGCGCTCACGAGCGCCGACGCGACGGGCGCCGCGTCGAAGTCGGCGCCGCGCTCGAAGCGATGGCTGGCGTCGGTGTGCAGGCCGTGGCGGCGCGCCGTTTGCCGCACCGCCATGGGATCGAACCACGCCGCCTCAACGAGCACGTTCCTGGTTTCGGGCGTGATCATGGTGTCCCAGCCGCCCATCACGCCGGCGAGCCCGACAGCTTTTTTGTGATCCGCAACGACGAGGTCTTCGGCGTCGAGCAGCCGTTCGATGCCGTCGAGGGTTTTCAGCCGCTCGCCTTTGCGCGCGCGGCGCACGATGATGCCGCCCTCCAGCTTATCGAGATCGAAGGCGTGCGTGGGTTGGCCCATTGCCAGCCAGGCAAAGTTGGTGGCGTCCACGGCGTTCGAAATCATCTTCTGCTCGAGCAGCGCGAAATATGTGGCCACTTCCGCACCAGCGAACCAGTCGCGCGATGGGCCGATGGTGATGTCGCGCAGAACGCGCGCGGTAAAGCGCCCGCAGGCGTCTTCAGCCTCGATCTTCACTGAGAAAGGTTTGGCGGTCGGGCTCGGCTTCGGCAGTTCAAAGTCGAGCGGCTTCAATTCAAGCCCGTAGATGGCCGCAGCTTCGCGCGCGATACCGTAGTGGTTCATGGCATCGACGCGGTTGGTGGTGATGTCCATCTCATAAAGTGATCCATCGCCCGAGCCGTTCCGCGCGCCGAGCGGATAAATTCCTTCAACGGCGATGCCGCGCAGGGTCAGGTCTTCGGCGAGCTGGGCGTCGTCGACGCTCAAGCCGGGAAGAAAGGCACGAAGCCATTTGGTCAAAATCTTCATTACGAGTCGGCCCTATCCTTTGTCGAGCTTCCCGCGCCGCTTTCCGCTTGGACCACAGCGTTCCGCTCAGAATGCGTCCTGTGCAGCAAACTCGCCGCTTGCCTCCGGACGAATGGTGCCAGTGAATAACCAACAGAGGCTACCAAGATTCCAACGAACAACAGGTGCATCGTACATGTAACGGTAATGCTGTTTTTGTAGTCCGCGAATCGCGCGTTCGAGCAGTCGGGCATAAAGAAGTCGTGATAGAAGCTTGCAAGTGAGGGTTTCCAATGGGCGCTTATTTCGATTTGCTCCATGCTCCAAACCACCACTCCCAAAGCAAAGATGAAACTTCCAAATAGCCACGTCCACGGCTTTAGCTCTTCAAGTCTGAACCCTTCATAAGTTCGGCCATCCCTTGAGCGAAACCACCCTTTCCCTGTGAAATTCGATCCCAAAATTACCTGACCTGAAGCCAAACCCAAAAGAAACATCGCGACCAATAAATGCGAGTGAATCTCCTGCAACGGATAGGGCCAACCGATTTCGGCAAGCGCATGAGCTACTCGAACCAAGACAACCCCAGAGCCAAACAAGAAAAACAAGAACAGTACAAGGCTTACATATGCTCGGATAATCCAGCGCCACATAGGTTACCTATCCTGTTGCCGCATCCTTCATGCGAACTGCCCCAAAAACCGCATGTCCCCCGCGAAGAAGCTGCCGATCTCGCTGATGCCATACTTCATCATGGCGATGCGCTCTACGCCCATGCCGAAGGCGAAGCCGGAGATCTTTTTTGCGTCGTAGGCCGGCTGCTTCAGCGCGGCGAAGGCAAACACCGCGGGATCGACCATGCCACAGCCCAGCAGCTCAATCCATCCCGACTGCTTGCACTTGCGGCAGCCATTGCCGCCGCAGAAGATGCAACTGATCTGCACGTCGGCCGAGGGCTCGGTGAAGGGGAAGAACGACGGGAAGAAGCGCGTCTTGACCGCGGAGCCGAAGAGCGCCTTCATGGCGTGGTCGAGCGTGCCCTTCAAGTCGCTAAAGGTGATGTCGGCGTCGACGCAGAGACCCTCGACTTGATGAAAGATGGGCGAGTGGGTGGCGTCGGCAGCGTCATTGCGGTGCACCTTGCCGGGAATGACAATGCGCACCGGCGGCGGTTGCTGCTCCATGGTCCGCATCTGCACGGGTGACGTGTGCGTGCGCAGCAGCAGCCGGTCGCGCAGCGGCTTGCGCTCCTGGCCGGCGACCACCAGCGTGTCTTGCGTGTCGCGCGCGGGATGGCCGGGCGGAAAATTCATGCTCTCGAAGTTGTAATAGTCGGTCTCGACCTCCGGGCCTACGCCAACGGAGTAGCCCAGCGCCGCAAACACGGCTACGATTTCGTTCATGGTGTGCGTGATGGGATGCTCGGCGCCGATAAGGCGGCGCGTGCCGGGCAGCGTGATGTCGATGGCCTCGGCTCTCAACGCAGCGTCGCTTGGTCCTGCGCCGGCCGAGCTTTCAAGCAGCCCTTCGACGAGTTCCTTCAGCGTCTTGAAGCGCTGGCCGACGGCCTTCTTGGCTTGCACGGGCGCGGCACTGAGCCAGCGTTCCGACACCTCGTTGAGCAAGCCCTGCTTGCGCCCCAGCCACTTGAGCCGGAAGGCTTCTGCGTCGAGCGCCACGGCATCTTCGCGGGCCTGCGTCTCCACGGCAGTGAACGCCTGGTCAAGCGCGGCTTCGTCAAAAGCCGTCAGATTGGGGATGGTTTCGTTCGTCATGCGTAACAGCAGAATAAATCACCGCACCGCCGCCGCTCCTGTATGCTTTCAGCCATGAAAACTCTCCGTCTTGCACTGGCCTTTGCGGTCGCCTCGTCGTCCGCTTTTCTGCCGGCATTGTGCGCGCAAGCCGCGTCTGCCATCTACGCGCAACAATCGGGCTACGTCGACGCGAACGGCGTGTTGATTTACTACGTCGAGTTCGGCAAGGGCCCGCCGCTGATGGTGCTGCACGGTGGACCGGGTGCGGACCACACCTACTTCCTGCCGCATCTGTTGCCCCTGGCGCGGACGCACCGCCTCATCTTCATCGACGAGCGCGGTTCGGGCCAGTCGGAGAGACTGCAGGACGTGAGCCAATACACGATCGAGAAGATGGCCGACGACGTGGAGGCGGTGCGCGTGGCGCTGGGGCTGGGCAAGATCGATCTGCTGGGGCACAGTTGCGGCGGCGTGCTGGCCGAGGCTTACGCGCTCAAATACCAGCAGCATTTGAACCACCTGATCCTGAACAGCACATTTGCATCCACCCGCGAGATGAACGAGGTGCTGGCCCGCGAGAAGGCCGCGATGCCGGCTGACAAGCTGGCGCGGCTGAACGAACTGGAGAAGGAAGGCCTCTACGGCAAGGGCGCGCCGTGGGAGCACGGACGCTATCCGGCCGAGTACGAGACCCTCGCCTGGGGCTGGGGCTACTTTCCGTTCCTCTATGGCGCGCGGCCCGACGCCAATTACGACCCGGCGGCTGGCAACGCGCCCACCAACTGGGAGCTTTACCGCGAGATGTGGGGATCGGACGGCGAGTTCATCATCGACGGCAATCTGAAGTCGGTGGAGTGGGTTGATCGGCTGCCGACCATCCACGTGCCTACGCTGATTGTGGTGGGCGATCACGATGAGTGCGACCCGAGCCTGAGCAAGGAAATGCACGAGAAGATTGCGGGCTCGAAGCTGGTGATCCTGCCCAACTCGGGCCACATGAATTTCATCGATCAGCCCGAGATGTGGCAGAAAGCAGTGAATGGTTTCCTGAGCAGGTCGTAGTCAGGTGCAGGCACAACGGCCCGGAGTGCTTTCGCGAACTCCGGGCCGTCTTTCCGCCAGTCGTCGTGCGATTTCGTTTCCCACCCTTTCCATCCGCCATGGCGGACGAAAAAGGGTGGGGCAACCCAATCTTTTCTAACTTAATCCCCGCTTATGCCGCCTTCTTGGCCTTGGCTTCCCTGGCCTGCGCGACGAGCTTGGCAAAGCCCTCGGGATCGTGGACAGCGATGTCGGCCAGGACCTTGCGGTCGAGTTCGACGCCGGCAATCTTGAGGCCGTTGATGAATTGCGAGTAGCTGGCGCCGTTGAGCTTGCAGGCAGCGGCGATGCGCACGATCCAGAGCGAGCGGAACTGCCGCTTCTTCTCGCGGCGGCCGCGGTAGCCGAACTTGAGTCCGCGCTCTACAGCCTCTTTGGCCGCCTGGTGCAGCTTCGACTTGGTAAGGAAATAACCGCTCGCTCGTTTCAGGATCTTCTTGCGGCGGTCAGCGCGTTTTGTGCCACGTTTGACGCGGGGCATGTTTTTTCTCCTTTTTGCGTTTCTGTCTTGCGGCTGGAGGTAGGAAGCCGTCACGTAAACGTGAGGCCGATGAACCTCTTCACTCGCTGTTTCAAGCCTGATCACTCGCCTGTGCGCTTTTTCTTCGCAACCGGCGGGGGCCTTGCAACGCATTCGCACGGCCCGGATCGCTCCTTCAAGGAGCGCCGATCAAGCGTACGGAATCATGCGCGCGACCTTCTTGTAGTCGCCGTCGGAAACGAGCAGGGTGCGGCCCAGCTTCCGCTTGGTTTTTGGCGCCTTCGAAGTAAGGATGTGGCGCGTCTTGGTCTGGCCCCGCTTGATTTTGCCGGTGCCGGTCTTAAAGAAGCGCTTGGCCGCGCCCGAATGGGTCTTCAACTTAGGCATTGTGTTCTCGATTTCTGATGTGGGCCGGCGGGATCGCCGTCCAAAGGTCTCAAAAGGCAGGGACTTCCCTCTTCTTAAGACCTGAATCAGTATATCGCAGCAGCGAATTTCAGTCACCCCGGCCCATTTGCGCCGACTCGCTGGCCTGCTGACTTGCCGCTTCCTTCACTCCGCCGGGTCGTCGGCCGTGAACGGCGAGCAGCAAGGCTTCTCGGTCGCGTGGAAGTTCATCACCTCGGTCCGGATGCCGTCGGGATCGTACATGTTGAACTGGTATTTGCCGTCAAGGCCGATCTTGGGCGCGGCATCGTGGCGCCCGTCAAGCCGGTTCCCCGCCGCATCGAGCACCTTGTACGCGTCGGGCACCGACACCACGCCGATGGAGAAGTGATCCATCACGCCCAGCTCGCGCTGTGTCATGTCGGCCGGGATCCCTGAATCGCCGCGGGTCATCATGTACTCCATCCAGTCGTGGCCGTCGGGGCACTGCTGGCTCACCCACTCCACCTTGCCGTTACGCCCGCCCCACCAGTAGGGCCTGAAGCCGAGCAGATCGCGGTAGAACTTATCCTCGGCGGCTCGGTCGTGCACCATGTAGCCCACGTGGATGATGTGATGGCCGATGGCGTTGGGCGCGTCCAGCGGTTTGGGATGCGCGCGCGGCTCGACAAACTGCACTTTGTTGCCTTCCGCATCGAGCACCTCGAACCAGCGGCTGCCGTCGGAGCCGCGCTCCACGCGCTCAGGCGTCTTCCATCCCTTGGCAGCGAGGTACTTGCGCATTTTCTCGGCGCTATCCACATTCCATGCTGTGTGGTCGAGCCGGCTGACGCCGGCGCTGGCGGGCAGAGGCAGCACCTCAATGAACTGCGTGGCGCTGAGAGCATAGCGCACGCCCTGCGGATTTTCAGGGTCGGGCAGCTTTATCGCGCCCACATCCACCGTGTAGTAGTGCTCGGTGGCAGCGGCATCGGAAGTGTAGACAGCCAGGTGCGAAATGCCTGTAATTTTGGGCCGGGGCGGCGCGGTTTGCGCGGCCGCGACGGCGGCGACGGTGCATGCGGCGGCGGCAGCGGCAACAAGAAATCTGGTTTGCATCGATGTTTCCTCGCGATTTCTGAAGCCAGATAACCATAAATCGATTTGGCGGGACGTGCAATGCCGGCAGCCCACGTTGCCCTACAATGCATTGGGAGAATTGCTGCCATGTTCACGCGCAGATGGTTCCTCGGGGCAATGCCCTCTCTCTATGCGCTGGCGCGGAAGAACGCGCTCGCTGCGACCTCAAGCCCGCAGGAATACCACGTTTCTCCACAAGGCAACGATGCCAACAGCGGAAGCCGGTCGCGTCCCCTCAAAACGATCTCCGCAGCGGCGGCGCGGGCCCTCGCCGGCGATGTCATCACCGTGCATGAAGGCATCTATCGTGAGCGCGTGGCTCCGCCGCGAGGGGGCACTTCAGATGAACGCCGCATCGTCTTCCAGGCTGCGCCGGGCGAGCGCGTCGAGATCACGGGCGCCGAGATCATCAAGGGATGGAAGCGATGGCGCGGCGACGCGTGGAAGGTGACGATTCCGAACAGTTTCTTCGGCGCTTTCAATCCCTACAGCGACGTGATTCGTGGCGATTGGTTCGACCCCAAGGGGCGCGTGCATCACACCGGAGCGGTGTACCTGAACGGCGAGTGGCTGGCTGAAGCTGCGAATCTCGACGAAGTAGCCGGCAAGGTGAGCGGCACGCCGTTATGGTTTGGCCAGGTGGATGAGAAGGCGACAGCACTTTGCGCGCAGTTTCCTGGAGCTGATCCAAACCAGGAAAAGGTCGAGATCAACGTCCGCCAGACCGTGTTTTATCCGGAGCGCACGGGCATCGGCTACATCACCGTCCGCGGCTTCATCCTTCGCTGCGCCGCAACACCGTGGGCGCCGCCGACGGCCGAGCAGATTGGCTTGATCGGCACGCACTGGAGCAAGGGCTGGATCATCGAAAACAACGTGGTGAACCATTCGGTCTGCTGCGGCATCTCGCTGGGCAAATACGGTGACCAGTGGGACAACACCTCGGCGAACAGCGCCGAAGGCTATGTAAAGACCATTGAACGCGCGACGCAGGAGGGATGGTCGCGCGAGCGCATCGGACATCACGTCGTGCGCAACAACACCATCGCGCACTGCGAGCAGGCGGGAATCGTGGGCAGTCTGGGACCGGTGTTCAGCATCGTCGCGGGAAACACCATCCACGATATCCATGTGCGCCAGCTCTTCGGCGGCGCGGAGATGGCCGGAATCAAGTTTCACGCGGCCATCGACGTGGAGATCAGCCACAACCACATCTACAAAACCAGCCTCGGCCTCTGGCTGGATTGGATGGCGCAGGGAACGCACGTGACAGGAAATGCGTTTCACGACAACCAGAACGATCTGTTTGTTGAGGTCGATCACGGACCGTTTCTGGTGGACAACAATGTCTTCCTTTCCGGGACATCATTGCGCGTGAATTCGCAGGGTGGCGCATTCGCGCATAACCTCCTTTGCGGGATCACGCACGTGACCGATTTCGATTCCCGGATGACTCCCTACATGAAGCCGCACTCCACCGAGGTGGCCGGCTACCACGACAATCCCAGCGGCGATCTGCGGTTCTTCAACAATCTTGTGGCGCAGGCAGGCGACCTGAGCGCGTTCAACCAGACGCGACTGCCGATGCAGCTTGACGGCAATGTGTTCGTAGGCCGCGCCAAGCCATGCGCGGGGGAGCCGGAACCGCTGGTGAAACCGGATTTTGATCCGGAGATTCGTTCCGTGGGTGTGGGCGATGGAATCCAGCTCAACATCACGTTGGACGCCGCCTGGGCCGCCAGGACTCGCCGGCTGGTGACAAGCAGCCTGCTGGGAACCACAACCATTCCGAACCTGCCCTTCGAGCGCGCCGACGGCTCGCCCGTCCGCATTGACCGCGATCTAACCGGCAAGCAGCGTAACCCCGAAAATCCCTTTCCCGGACCTTTCGAACAGCCTGAGGGAGGAAAGATCACGGTGAGAGCGGCAGCGATGACGTCGGCCGAGCCGAAATCATAGCAACTCAGCGAAGAGGAGCAAAGCAGGCTCGGCGCTGTCACCCGGTTGTTTTCAATTTGCAGCTATAAAATACGACTAAATCAGTCCTTATTTGCACTACGACCGGAGCGCTGCGCAGGGTGCTTTATATAGGCCACGCGATGAGTTAGTCCGCGGCGGTTTGCGGTTGAAGGTCCGACCATTGTGTGATTGAAGTTAGAAGGATCGCCAATTCGGCTGCCAATCTCGCCTAGACATGTGCCCCTCGAAAATATGTCTTGACAGGGGTTGAGCGGGTTTGAAAACATTCCCGGGGCAATGAATGAGGTCGGACCACTGGCTTCCGTTTCCTGCGAACGTATAACAAGCCTCCTCCCATTCGAGTTAGAGGAGACTTTGCGCACACCGAAAGAACCAAACTCAACTTTGGAGGCAATCCAATGCAACAATTCGAAACTGAGCTAGCTGTACGGCTTGTTCAGCGTGTGGCGAGGGGTCGTGTAGTCCTCGTCTGTCTCTCCGTTCTGACAACCCTTGTACTGGCATCCGGCATCATGCGCGCGCAGATCGCCGGCATGGCCAACGTGCAGGGCACAGTCACAGATTCGACCGGAGCCGTGATTAGCGGCGCCAATGTCGCCATCACCGATGAAGCGACGCAGGTGAAGCGCACCACAGTCAGCGACAACAGCGGCGTCTATGCGTTCCCGCCTCTGCCAATAAGCAAATACGATCTCACCGTCACGGCATCAGGCTTCAAGACCTGGGAGCAGAAGGGCATCGCTCTCGAAGTGGGCAGCAGCATCAGCGTCAATCCGAGTCTCACTGTAGGCGCGCAGTCGCAAAGCGTCGAAGTACAGGCCGAGGCTCTCGCGCTGCAAACCGAGGACGCGACCTTCAAGCAGACGATTGACAACACTGCAGTGAACGAAATGCCGCTCAACGGCCGCCAGATGACAGCGCTGATCACGTTGTCGGGCGGGTCAAACGCAGCTCCTGCCAACGACTTTACCGGCAGCAAATACTCCTATCAGACCATCGCGGTCTCCATCGCGGGCGGTGCGGGCAACACCACGCTGTGGCGCTTCGATGGCGGCGACAACCAGGACTACATGGCCAACGGCAACCTGCCCTATCCGTTCCCCGACGCAGTGTCCGAATTCAGCGTGGAATCGACGGATCTAGGCGCGCAGGATGGCGGGCACGTGGGCGGTCTGGTCAATGTCGTGACCAAGTCGGGAACCAACCAATATCACGGAGAAGCCTTCGAATTCATCCGCAACAACTACATCGACGCGACCAACTTCTTCTCCTCGACGCCGGACACGCTGCACCAGAATCAGTACGGCGGGACGTTTGGCGGACCTGTCAAGCGCAACAAGATGTTCGCATTTGCCGCTTACCAGCGCTGGAAGGCCGACCAGGCGCAATCGAGCACGCAAGCCACGGTACCCACGGCAGCGAACCTGGCGGGCGACTGGTCGAACACGGATCCACCACCGGGAGCGAGCACCAACCAGTGCAATACCAGCCTCACTCAAATGTACGATCCGCTTACAGGAACAAAGTTGGTAGGGAACAAATATGCTTCGTCGCCGACATACAATGCGCAGGCGCTGGCGCTGCAAAAGTATTTGCCGCCCATCGTTCCGGCGCTGGACCCCAACAATTGCGGAACCGTTTTCTACGCGATCCCATATCTGGTTACCGACAACCAGTTCGACACCAGGGTCGATTACACCATCAACTCGAAGAACAACCTCTACGGCCGATACTTCATTGACGGCTATCAGTTCCCGGCGTATTTTTCGCCCACCAACATCCTGATCACCACGCAGTCCGGGAATATCGAGCGCGTGCAGAGCTTCGTCCTCGGCGACGCCTGGAGCATCACGAACAACATCGTGAATGCAGCGCACATCACCATCCTTCGCCGCGTCAACAACCGCGGCTACGCGCCGACCGATATCAATGCCGCCAAACTGGGTGTGAACGTGTATCAAGTTCAGCCCAACGGCCTGCAATTGACCGTAGCCGGCGGCAAGTTCGCTATGGGCGGCGGCACCAACTCGGTGGCGCACTTCAATGACAACACGGGGGCGATCGACGACGACGTGACCTGGGTGCGCGGCAAACACCAGATTGCGTTCGGCGGCGAATGGGTGCAGAACCAGCTCAATATCGGCAACGTGTACGAAGGCAACGGCATCTTCGAGTTCGGCGGCACCTACAGCGGGAACGGACCTGGAGGCGGCACTACGGTCGGTGACCCAAACCTCGATTTCATGATGGGGACGCTGGGACCGAGCGGATCGACGCCAGCTTTTCAGCAGAGCAAGAAGCAGCAAAACGCGCTGCGTGGGGCCATTCCGAGCCTCTACGTTCAGGACACCTATCACATCAGCCCGCGACTCACGGTAGTGGGCGGGCTGCGCTACGGCCCGTGGATCGCTCCCGTTGATTTTTTCAATCGCGGCGTGGTGTTCAACCAGGCCGACTTTCTCGCCAACACCGTCAGCAGCGTCTATCCGAACGCTCCGGCGGGCGCCTTGTTCTACGGCGACCAGGGCGTGAACCGTGGATTCACGAACAACCGCTACAAGCAGTTCTCGCCCAACTTCGGCGCGTCATTCGATCCTGTCGGCAACGGCAAGACCGTGATTCGCACAGGCGCGGCGTTGATGTTTGACAATCCCAACTTCTTCACCAGCCAACGCAACCAGCAGAATCCGCCCTTCGCCACGGCCGTCACCAACACGCAGACGTCGTCTACAGGGCCGGTCCTGTTCAGCGCTCCCTGGTCCCAGGGGCAATTCACGACCAGCCCGTTCCCGCAGCCAGCCGTCCCCACGCCGTCGCAGGCGCTCTTCTTTCAGCAGTCGCAGTTCATCGCCACGGTACAGAACTTCCAGCCTGCCTATACCATCCAGTGGACCCTCAGCATTCAGCGTGAGTTTGCGCACAACTGGCAGGCGCAGGTGGATTACATCGGCAACACCACGCGTCACGATCCAATGGGCATCACATTTGACCCGGCCGTCTTCATTCCCGGCGAGTGGGGCGCAGGCGGCACCGGCTGCGCCGGCTTCGCCACCACGGGACCAGCTGCAGTCAAGCCTGGCGCGGCGGGAACCAACTGCTCCACCACGAAAAACTATACTTCGCGCTTCCTGCTCACCATCGAAAATCCGGCTGGCGTCAATTCTGCCGGAAATCCGACGGGGGGCAATCAATATGCCGGCGCCGGCGGCGGCTCTGTGCTGGTCGGCGACGAGGCCAGCGCCAACTACAACGGCCTGGTTTCGTCCATTAATCATCGCCTTTCGGGCAACTTCAGCCTGTTCGCCAACTGGACCTGGGCCAAGTGCCTCAACATTTACGATGCCCAAGGCGACTATTCCGGAACAGGCCCGGAGAATCCGAACGATCCACGTATGGATTACGGCCCCTGCGGCTCCGACTACCGGCACATCGAGAATGTCTCGCTGGTGGCCAAGAGCAACTTCAGCAACCATCTGAACCCAGCGGAGAAATGGCTCGCGAACGGTTGGGAGCTGGCGCCTCTCATCCACATTCAAACGGGTGCGCCCTTCAACGTAACTTCAGGTCAGGACAACTCGCTGATTGATGTCAACAACGACCGTCCCAACCGGGTCGCAGGGGTGAACCCCTATGCCGAAGTTACCTTCAAAAAACTCAGCGGCTCGGCGAACCGCCAGTACCTGAACACGGCTGCCTTCCAGCAGGTCTGGCAAACCGCCGGGTGCGCTTCAGCCACGGCCAACGGCTGTTCTGCCCTTGGAACGTTCGGAAACCTGAGCAGGAACGCCATGTATGGGCCAAAGTCGCTCCAGTTCGATGCCCAGCTCTCCCGGATCTTTCAGATCCACGAGAACTGGACGACCACGCTGCGCCTTGAAGCCTACAACGTGCTGAACCATCCTAACTTCAACAACCCAACCGCGAGCCTGACCTCTTCGACGTTCGGCCAGGTTTCGTCAACGTCGAATCAGGCGCGCGTCTTTCAGGGTGCGATCAAGGTCAACTTCTGAGCTGTCGCACTTGAGTTGAAGTAAATTCTGGGCGCTCCGATTCCCGGCTTCGGGGGGCGGGGCGCCCAACCACTTTATGGGGATTTGGCGGGAATGACGACTCACTTCCCTCGCCTGCCGCCCGCAAGTACAATTCCACCTGCAAGCCAACCCAGGAAAAGGGACACATCAAATGGAATCGAATCGGAACGATCGCAGGGAGTTTTTGAAAGCGGGCGGGGCCGCGCTGGCGGCCACCGCGATGGCGATGAACGCAAAAAGCTACGCGCAGGTAGTGGGCGCCAACGACCGCGTGCGCGTGGGCATTGTGGGCTGCGGCGACCGCATGAAAGGCGGCGATCTGCCCGCCTTCCACCAGCACGAAGCGGACATGAACTTCCGCATCGTGGCCCTGAGCGACATCTGGAAGATGCGCCGCGAAGACGGCGCGGCCTACATCGAAAAGCTGTGCGGCTATCCGGTTGATCCCGTGCGCAACAACGACGAACTCTACGCGCGCAAGGATGTGGATGCGGTGATCATCGCCACGGCCGATTTCCAGCACGCGTACCACGGCGCCGAGGCCGTTGAAGCCGGCCGCGACGCCTACGTGGAGAAGCCCATCGCCCACACCATGGCCGATAACCGCAAGATTCTGGCGGCAGTGAAGAAGAGCGGCAAGATCGTGCAGGTGGGCACGCAACGGCGCTCCACGCCCGCCTATCAAAAGGCCGCCGAATACATCAAGTCAGGCAAGTTCGGCGACATCGTGATGGTGGAGATGACGTGGAACGTGAACCAGCCCGGCCGCTGGCGCCGCCCCGACGTGGTGCCGCTGCTCAAGGAAGAAGATACGGACTGGAAGCGCTATCTCATCAATCGTCCGTTCGAGCCATTCGACGCGCGCAAGTATCTTGAGTTCCGGCTCTTCTGGCCGTTCTCGTCGGGCATTCCCGACCAGTGGCTGGTGCACCAGATCGACACCGTGCACTGGTTTACCGGCCTGCCGCATCCGCGCTCGTGCGTGGCCAACGGCGGCATCTATCTGTGGAAGGATGGCCGCAAGAACTGGGACACCATGACCGCGGTATTCGACTACGGCCCGCTCGACGACCCGAGCAAGGGCTTCCAGGTGCAGTACACGTCACGCTTCACCAATTCAGCGGGTGGCGTGAAGGAGCTTTACTACTCAAACGGCGGCATGATCGACATGGACAAGCAGACCGTGAGCCCGACGGGCGGTCTGACGGCAAGATCGGCGGCTGAAATGAAGATGCAGCCCAACCTGCTGCCCAGCTTCTCGCTGGTTGAGAAGACAGAGACCATGAGCACCGACGCCAACACTAACGCGCATGGCGACCCGCAAACGTCGGCCAACATGCGCAATTGGATGGAATGCGTGCGCTCGCGCAAGACGCCCAACGCGCCCATCGAGGCCGGCTACAGCCACTCCGTCGCCCTGTGCATGAATGTGGCCGCCATTTACACCGGCAAGAAGGTCACGTTCAACGATAAGACGCAGCAGGTGATGGCCGGAGGCGAGGTGTTCGCGTAAAGACAGGCTACAAGGGAACGAGGGGCCAAGGGACTAAGGGACTGAGGCCGAGTGGCCACACCGCGAACGTCCCGCCAGGCCAGCGAACAAAGACCCCTCGCTGGGAACGCGGGCCTTGGCACCGGGCACCGTAAAATGCAGGTCCCCGTTCGACGCGCCAGGGCGTGCCGGAGCTCGCTCAGGGCAAGCTTTCGACTTCGGTCGCCGTGGCAACCTCCGCTCAGATGACAGACAATTGTTGATGCATACCGGAAAGCCTGATCCAAGGAATTTCTGATGAACAATCGAACTCGTTGCATAGTTTTTTGCGCGGCGCTCGCGATGATGGCCGCGAATGTCTTGGCTGCGCCCAAAGGCGTGCAGGTGGTGGCTGACGAGGCCAGCAGGCGCGTCGACATCACCATCGACGGCGAGTTTTTTACGTCGTACATCTGGCCCACCACGCTCAAAAAGCCTGTTCTCTATCCCCTCGTGGATGGAGATGGGGTGACGGTGACGCGGGGCTGGCCGCTCCAGCCGCGTGCCGGCGAGCGCACTGATCATCCCCATCACGACGGCCTCTGGTTCAACTACAGCAACGTAAACGGATTCGACTTCTGGAACAACTCCGAGGCGATCCCGGCGCAGCGCGCGCCCAAAATGGGCACGATTGTGCTCGACAAGATCGTCTCAACGAAAAGCGGAGTAAGCCAGGGAGAGCTGATTTCGAAGTCGACATGGATCGACGGGGAGAATCATCCCATCCTGGCCGAAAACACGCACTACATCTTTGCTCACCAGGGGCCAACGCGCAGCATCGACCTGTTGGTGACTCTCACCGCACTCGACCACGTGGTGTTCAACGACGACAAGGATGGCCTGCTGGGACTGCGCGTGGCGCGCTGGCTGGAGTCGCCTGAAGAAAAAGGCGGCACCTTTACCGACAGTAACGGCAACCCGACCAAAGTTGCGGCGTCGACCAATTTGCCCGGCGTGGCTCCGCCCACCGGCGAATACCTGACCAGCGAGGGCGTGAAAGGCGAAGCGGTGTGGTCAACGCGGGGCCGCTGGTGCGCGCTCACCGGGCACGATGAGTCCGGCCACACCGTGACCATCGCCATCTTCGACCATCCCGGCAACATCGGCTATCCAACCTACTGGCACGCGCGCGGCTATGGCCTTTTTGCCGCCAATCCGCTGGGCCGCCACATGTTCGATCCCAAGCAGCCGCCGCTCAACTACACACTGGAGAAGGGGCAGTCGGCCACCTTCCGCTACCGCATCGTCATCTACACGTACGCAGCCACACCGGCGGAGCTGAATGGCGAGGCCGATGTGTTCGCGGCGCAGAAGCAGTAGCGGGGTAGAGGTGTTAGCGGAGCTAGCGGAGTTAGCGGTGTCAGCCGCGGACACACCGGATCGATTGCAGAAGAAAAGGCGCGCGGTTCATCGCCTTCCTCGATGAACCGCACGCCTGATTTCCTAACTTTGCTAGCGCCGCTAACCCGCTAGCTCCGCTGTCGGTTAGAAGTTGATGTGGCCGGCAAACTGCCAGTCGCGGGCGCCGCTCGGGCCGCCGCCAGCGCCGGTGGTGCTGGTGGGGGCGCCAAAGGACGTGGAGCCGTAGGACCAAGTTGCGCTCGGATTGCCAAATGTGACCTTGTTCCAGACGTTGAAGCAATTCGCCTCGAAGACGAAGTTCCTGCTTTCGTTGCGGCCCAGCGGGAAGCTGCGGCGCAGCCCTGCGTTGAGGTTCTCTGTGCCGGGGTTCCTCAGCCCGTAAGCAGCAGTCCGCGGCGCGTTGCCGATCAGATACTCCCCTTGGCAGGATTTCGCCTGCAGATTGCTGCTTTCGTTCGGAATACAGGGCGCAGCTGCCGTACCCGGAGAGACATTCACCGACGAGATGAATGCGTTGGGGTTGACGTATTGGATCTTACCGAGGTTGGCGTAGGTGTACCCACCCGGCCCGCTGCCGTAGCTGCCGTTCTGGCGGGCAGTCCCACTCGTCCATGCCGGATTCAGGTCGGGCATGGCGGTTGTGCCTTGCCCTTGAGAGGCGCTGCCTCCGCTGACGGCCATCGGAGTTCCAGCCAGGTAGTTGTAGATCTCCGAGAGCTGCCATCCACCGGCCAGCCAGCGCACCGCGGCATTGTTGCCGCCGAGCTGACCCTTGCCGAACGGCAACTGATACACCCCGAAGACGTTGACGGTCTGAGGAATCGAGATCACCGTGAACGACCGGTCGATGCGGTTCTGCGACAAGGGGCCGGCTCCGCTGCTCGAGCGCGAAATGACGTTGGCGGCAAGCGGCCAGCCGGAGCGGTAAGTTCCATCGTCGCCGAGGTTCTTGGCGTAGGTGTAGTTGAAGGTGAAGGTCAAGCCGTGCGCCGGCCGTTGCACGACCATGAGTTGCAGGGCGTTGTAACTGAAATTGCCCACGTTGCCCCACGTATCGTTGATGCCGTTGTACTGCGGGAACGCAACCAGCATCTGCTGGATGGTGGCTGAGCTGGAGTTGCTGCCGGCTCCGTTGTTGGTATAGAACGCGGGCATCGGCGCGTTGGGCACGTACTTGGCGAGAAGTGCCAGGTTGGTGGCATCAGCTTGCGAGGCGAGCAACGGCAGGCCTTTGTCTCCGACCACGTTACCCACTGCTGCCAGATAGGTAGGGTTGAGCTCGTTGGTCCAGTAGCCGCGCGCGTTGCCCCCCGTGGTGCCGGAGTTGACGATGAAGTGGCTCTCGTTGCCAACGTAATTCAACGATGCGGTCATGCTGGGCGTGATGGCGCGCTCAAAGCCGAAGTTGAAGAGGATAAGCTCCGGAGCGCGGTCGGAATAGTATGGATCGGCATACGAGGCGCTGCTGCCAGTGCCCGAAAACGAGCTCCCGCTGGAAATGAACGCGGTGCCGCTTTCCAGCGCCGTAGCACTCGGAGTAGGCTGCCCTGGATAGGAGATCCCGCCAAAGAGCCCGGTGTTCGGGGTGAAGGCGGTCGGACCTGCGGTCAGGTAGCTTTGGCTGCTCAGCCAGTATGCCGGCCCTGCGTTTGGGCCAACAACGCTGCCCGTCGGTCCGATCGCGCTCAGGTTGAAGCCGGTCGAACCAGTGCCGTTGAAATAGCCCCCGCGGCCGCCCACGCCGCCGGCCTGCGTAAAGGCAATGCCGGCCCCGACGCGAACCACGGTCTTGCTGTTGATGGAGTAGGCCATGCCAAGGCGCGGTCCCCAGTTCTTCCAGTAGGTGTGCACCGGGGTTTTGCATCCGCAACTGATGCCGGAACCACCGTAATTGCCGGCAAATTCCAGGAAGCCGGGTGTGTTGGTGAGGGGATTGATCGTGGTGGGATTCAGGAAGCTCCACCGGTTCTTCACCTCATGGAACGGCGGCAGATAATCCCAGCGCAGTCCCAGGTCGAGCGTCAGCTTGTTCGTCATTTTGTAGCTGTCACGGAAATACGGCGCAATGGTCTTGAACCGGCCCCCCGTCTCGCTTACATACTGCAAAGTCTGCGAGTAGTTTGCGGCGTCGGTGGTTGTGTTGCCTCCCGAGGCGCCGATCAGGAAGCTGGCATAGGAGAAGCCGGTGGCGTTGGGGCTCAGAGTGTTCCCGGTGGTGCCCGTGTAGTTGGATGTGGAATAGGGGTTGTACGACATGGCCGCGTAGCCGGTGAGCGTCGTCGGGTTGGCGTTGTTGCCTTCCTGGAACTGGTAGGTCAGGCCCATGGTCAACGCATGCTTGCCCTTCAGCCACTGCACGTTGTCGGTGATGGCGTAGTTATTGGGCGTAGTGACCTGCGTGGAGTTGGAGCCAGGCGACGCACGCCAGGTGGAATACG
>Ga0335078_10000462_pt1 | contig 62960 bp, 48 predicted proteins | sample Lox_Sample_32_FD_206711 | JGI IMG/M metagenome (GOLD analysis project Ga0335078, IMG submission 206711) | Soil microbial communities from Loxahatchee National Wildlife Refuge, Florida, United States - Lox_Sample_3.2 | ecosystem: Environmental > Terrestrial > Soil > Wetlands | place: USA... | reverse complement strand
GGCGGCGGGGCGATCGCCGAGCCGGCGGTCGAGAGCGCGGCACACCAGCGGCGCGCAGGCAGCCGCCAGCAGGCTGTTGACAAACTGCATGATATACAGCGACCGCACGCGCAAGCCGACGGCGAGCGCCGCGCGAAACAGCCAGGTGTGCACCAGCGTGTAAACGAGATGGGTGGGAAACAGGATGTCGCGGGGGGGAAGATGCTTTTCGGCGTTGATGGCGGCGGAAATTCCGTCCCAATAGTAATTGTGGGTGGGCAGAAGAATGTAGGCGGCCAGGGGCAGAGCCAGCCAGAGACTCTCGAATCGGGGCTTACTTGCAGGTGAAGCTGGCGGCATCGTCGGGGTTACCTTTTCCGTCCCAGTAGGCGGACTGCGGATATGGACACAGCGGCCGGGTTCGCAAAACGCCGCTGGCGCGATTGCCGTCGGTTTTGAACCTGGTGGCGATCACCGTCCCGGGAGCCTGATTCTCTTCGATCCATTTTTCGATTTCGGGCAGCATGTTGTCGAACGATGTCGCGCCGGGACCGCCGCCGCAATGCTGCATTCTGGGGACGAGATAGAGGCGCGCAAAGCTCTCGGTTTTCCGGGTGCCCATGCCGGCGGTGAGGCTGTCGAAGTAATCGATGGTGCCCTGGACGGGGATGGCCGGATCGTTCCAGCCGTGATAGAGGATCAGTTTGCCGCCGCGGGCCTGAAAAACCCCGAGGTCGTTGGCGGTGGCGTTGAGGGTGGACGCCAGTTTGGCATCGGCGGTTTTGACGGCCGCGTCCACGGACCATGGCTGCGCCACGCCGTCGGGCCAACCAGCGTTCTCGTAGACCATGTTGCGGTAGAAGCCGGAGCCATAAATGATTCCCTCGGCGGCGCCGGGCTGCGCCCCGGTGATCCAGGACGTCCAGCCGCCATTGCCGGATTCGCCTCCCGGATAAAACCCGGGCAGCACAAGATGGCCCGAGGAATCGTGCGTTCCGTCGTAGATGTGGCGGACGAGGGCAACCTGGGGCGCGGTCAGGCAATCGGGGGCATCGCCGGATTTGCAGAGCAGCGTGCCGGGGTCGAACTTGCACCTGGCGGGGTCATTCAGGACACCGTCACGAACACCATCGGCGAGATCGCAGGCCGCGAGGACGGCATTTTGGATCACGGCAATTTTGGCGGGCGGAATGAATTCGTCGGGGTGAGCGCGCTGGTCCAGCGCGAGCCAGGCGCCGGCGGTGAGCAGATGAGTCCAGTAGTAGGCGGGAGCGCCGGCGACGATGCCGTCGTAATCGGCGGGATAGCGCTGGGCTTCCATGAGAGCCTGCCGGCCGCCGTTGGAACAGCCGTCGAAGTAGGAGTGACGGGGCCCGTTGCCGTAGAAAGTTGCGATGATCGCTTTGGCGTTTTCCGCGGTCAGATGAATGGCGCGGTACGCAAAATCGATCACTTTTTGCGGGTGGCCAAGCGCCCATGTGGAATCGTTGGTCGCCGCCGCGTGTCCGGTGTCGGTGGCCGCGGCCGCGGAGCCTCGATTGAGGGCGGCGGACAGACCGCCGGTGGAAATCGAGCCGGCATAGCCGCCATTGGCGATGCCTTCGAAGCGGCCGGTCCAGTTTTCCGCGGGCAGCCACACCTCAAAACGAATCTCGCTGTCGGAGGAGGGCCGCACGATGCCGGCGACACGGCAGAATGCGGGGAGATTGGGGATGGCGCGGCCGTTGGGAAGCTGGAATCCGCCGGCGGGCACGAGCGCGGCACGGAGCGTCGTCGAGGGCAGCTTCAGCGAAGCGAGCGAGTCGCAGGGGGCCGCGGCGAAGGCGGGCGTGATAAGGAGCAGGATCGCGGAGATCGATTTCATTCAGACTCCAGGGCGCTTCCTTAGTAGTCTACGATCTTGCAGCCGATGGCGGTGGTTTGAGGCAACCGGTTTCAGGCAACCAGTTTCAGGCGACCGGGCGGGCGACCCTGGCCGGGACCGATTTCCAATCGGTCCGGAGGTTGACGACCTCTCCGACGGGGTGCGCGACCGGCTGGAAGCTGAACCAGCGCGCCAACTCCGCGTCGTTGGCGCGCCTGCGCGACATGATGGCGTGGCGGCGCCGCAAAGCTCGCGGGAGCAGGCGAGCGAGATGCCAGAAGGCAGGCAAAGAAGTGGGTTCCCACAAAAGACATCCGCCGACGACCACCAGGTCGCGGAGCGTCATCGGCAGCCAGTGGCGGATGTAGACGCCCGCGGTGACGTTTTTGATCCGCATCAGGAAGCGGTTTTTCACCGAGTGCATGTTGATGACGGCGGGAAGCGAGCGGCGATTTCCGGGCGTGGAGGTGCGGACGTGGAAAGCAGTCGCCGAAGGGGTGTAGATGCAGCGCCATCCCATCAGCATGGCGCGCCAGGCCACATCGGCGTCTTCGCGGTAGACGAAGAAATCGGAGTCGAAGAATTCGCCGTCAACGGAGATGTCGTCGATCATGCGGCGGCGATAGAGCGCGGCGGCGGCGCTGGCTCCGAACACGTATTCCATGTCGTCGTAGCTATGGCGATCGGGCAGGCGCCATCCGCGATCAAAATGGCGCATGGCCGGCGTGAAGAAGATGCCGGTGGAATCGATGCGGGGTTCGGGGAGGGGGGTGAATCCGGGGCCGATCGAAAGCAGCTTGCCGCAGACCGTGCCGGCCGCCGGGTCGGATTCGCCGGCATCCAACAGGCGCCGGATAAAACCCTGGCGCAGAAGGACATCGGGGTTGAGGCAAAGGACCCATTCGTCCTTGCTGGCACGAATCGCCCGATTCTGAGCTTCCGCGAAGCCCACGTTGGCGGGCAGGCAAAGAATCCGGATCGGTCGCCGGAACTCTCTTAGAATCTGTAGGGTATCGTCAGTAGAGGCATTATCGACAACGACTACATCGAGCTGAACTCCCTTCTGCCGGAAGACAGCTTCGAGGCAGCGGCGGATGTATTGCCCGCTATTGTAGGTGACAATCGCGACACAGACGGTTCCGTTTGACACTGGTTGTTTGAGGTCCGTTCCCCTCAAAGACCATCGAGGGTAGTCTTTAAACTACACTGCTTTCGCGGCGGTATGTGATCAAAATCACGTATCTGTTTTTAAGTTGTTGTAAATAAGAAGCTTACAGACACGGAAGCAGCCAGAATCAGCTCCAAATAAAATTTTCGCGCAGGGTGTAGTGAAATGTAGGGGCCACAGGTCTTAGTAGTGACTTTGAGGCAATGTCCGTGCTCGCGCTAGGTATACAGCTCGTGGAGGTATTCCGGCTGGACCGTACGGCGACCACATTACAGGATCGCGTGACCAAGCTGTTTGAGGAGTCGCGCGAGGATGTTTACCGCTATCTCCTGATGCTGGGTTTGCAGCCGGCCCGCGCGCAGGAGACGGTGCAGGAAGTCTTTCTGCGCTTGTACCAGGCGCTCAAGAAAGGCGAGGACATCCAGAATCCGCGAGGATGGATTTTCCGCGTCGCTCATAACCACGGTTTGAAGGTTCGGGCGCGGCAGGCATCCGAGGACACATTCGACGCCGCTGTGGAGTTGCTGGCCGCGTCGCGCACGGACACGCCGGAACACGAGCTGCTGGAGCGGGAGCGGATTCTGCAATTTCATCGCGCGTTCGAGAGCCTTTCCGATCAGCAGAAGCGCTGCCTGGCGCTGCGCATGGAAGGGTTGCGATACGCGGAGATCGGGAGCGCGCTGGGAATCAGCGCATCGGCCGTGGGCGAATTTCTGCATCGCGCCATGGTTCGTTTGAAGAAGGCTGGCCAATGAGCGGCTTCCAACATCCCGAGGAAGCTGTGCTGCTGCGCTACATCGATGGCGAACTGCCGGGGCACAAGTCCCGGCAGATCCGCCGCCATCTGGAAGCGTGCTGGCAGTGCCGGGGGACGGTCGAGGAGCTGCAACACACGGTGGCGGATTGCGTCCGCTACCGCAAAGAGATTCCGGCGTATTTGCCGCCTCCGCCGCAGCCGTGGGGCGATCTCTCGCGAGAATTTGCGCGCGTCGACGCCACCCTCTCCGCCGAACCATTCTGGAAACGGCTGGGATTCGCGGTTCCGTTCCCGATGCTTCGTCAGGCGCTGGCGGGCGCGGCAGTGCTGGCACTGCTGGCCGCGGTGGTTTACCAATTCCAGAAAGCACCCACAGCCAAGGCGGCGGTGCTGTTGAAGCGCGCGGTTGCGGCGGAAGCCGCCCGGACGACGCAGGCGCACCTGTTCCGGATCCGGACGAGAAATCACGCGGCGATCACGCGCGCGATCGGGCCGCAATCGGCCAAAAGCGAAGCGATGCCGGCGGATGTTGAGACTCTGTTCGCCGAGGCGCACTATAACAGCGAAGATCCTCTGAGCGCGCGATCGTACCTGGAATGGCACAACAGTTTATCCGAGAGCGACGACCGGCCGGTGGAGACCATAGCCGACCCGGTCTCGCCATCGGAATGGTGCTACCGGATTCAGACGGCAGCGGCCGCGGGAGAAGTGGCCAATGCGACGCTGCTGCTTTCGACGCAGGATTTGCATGCGGTCGAAGGGCGGCTGGATTTTCGCGATCAGAATTACCTGGAATTCACCGAGATAATGGGCTCTACGATAGCCGGTGGCGATGCCGCCGCACACATCGGGAGTCCTGCGCGACCCGCTGTTCCAAGCCAGCGGGACGCCATCGTGCCTGGGCTTTCGGCCTCGATCTCCGATCAATTGGCGGTGTACTCAGTTCTGCACCAGATCGGGGCCGACCTGGGCAGTTCGGTGGAAGTTTCGCTCGCTGACGGAAAAGTCATGGTGGGGGGCGTTGGGGTAGCGCCCGGAGTTCAGCAGCGGATCCACGAGGAGCTGGATTCGCGGCCGAACGTTTCCGTCCAGTTCACCGAACCGCGGCCTATTGCCGCAAGCAGCCTCGACGGGGCGGCGGCGCCGGCCTCGACGTCAGGGGCCGCCGAAACGCGCCTTGAAGAGCGGCTGGGCGGACGCGTGGAATTCCAGCGGTTCCGCGATGCCGTTCTAAAATCCAATGAAACCGTCATGGACCGCGCCTATGCGCTGCGGACCCTGGCGCGCACTTTTCCTGTAGAAGTGGAATCGGGGCTCAGTTCCAGCGATCGGCAGATGTTGCGGGACATGCTGCGCGATCACCTGAGCCGTCTTTCCAAGCAGGTTACCGAAGCACAGTCTCTCCTCGTGCCGTCGCTCTCCGCAATCGGCGCCAGGGTCCAAGCCCCAGGCGTGGTGGAAAGCACGGCATGGCAGTCGTCCGTCGAAGATGTCATTCGAGCCTCTCAACTCGTGGAGGTGCGCCTGTCGGTGATGCTCGGGGTAACACCCGGTCAGAACAGCACCTCCACTCAATTACCTTCCGAAGTCCTCACCGCTCTGGCGGATTTGCAAGCCCAGGCCGAGCACTGCGCGGCGCTGGTGAATCGCTAGAACGGCCGGCGGCGTTCGATCCCTCACAGTTGTTGCGGTTAACTGTGGCCCAAAATCACGGTGCAAGGGTGTAGCGTAGAGTGAATGGTCCCGGGCAGGGTGCGGGTGGTAGCGGTGATCGCCTTTCTGGCGACGCCACTGTGGGCGCAGCGGTCGGCGAGCCTTGCCGGCAGAATTCTGGACGTCAGCGGCGGCGGCATAGAAGGGGCGGCCATTCTGGCCATCAACCAGGACACGGGACTGCATCGAAGCACACAGTCGGAGCCGGGCGGCGCATACGCGATCACGTCGCTCGATCCGGGACCGTACACGATTAAAATCACCAAAGATCAGTTCCGCCCCATCAACAGCTTCAACGTGCCCCTGCGCGCGCAGGAAGTGACGACGGGGAATTTCGTTCTGCAGGTGGGATCGGTGTTCGACGAGGTGAGCGTCGAGGGCGTGGTGCAGCCGATAGACCGGAGCGACGCCACCGTGGTCAACCAGTTCGAGCACGACGAGATGGACCGCACGCCCATTAACGGGGGGAAAATCCTGCAATTCACGACGATGACGCCGGGCAGCACGGTCACGCCGGCGACGCGCGGCGAAGCGGGACAGTTCACCACCAACGGACAGCGGCCGAACGCGAATTATTTTACGGTGGACGGGGTCAGCGCGAATACCGGCGTTACCGCCGGCGGGCTGCCGGCGCAATCGACGGGCGGGACGCTGCCGGGTGTGAGCGCGTTTGGGAGCCTGGATGCCCTGGCGCCGATCGAAGCGGTGCAGGAACTGCAGGTTCGGACGTCTTCATCGGTCGCCGAGTTCGGCAGGTTCCCGGGAGCGACGGTATCGCTGGCCACGCAATCGGGTTCGAACGGGTATCACGGCACCACCCTGCTCCATATACGCAACGAAATCGCCAGCGCGGGGAACTGGTTCGCGAACCAGGCGGGATTCGGGCGCCTGCCGGCGCGGCTGAACGACCTCACGCAGACCTTCGGCGGGCCACTGAAGCGCAATAAGACGTTTTTTTTTCTGTCGTATGAGCGGGTCGGATTGCGGGAATCCTACATATGGAGGCAGCCGACACCGTCGATTGCAGAACGCGTGAACGCGGCCGGATGGGCGCAATTGCCGCTCAGTCTTTACCCGGCGCCGAATACCGGCCTGCTGGCTCCCGGAATCGGAGAATGGGTTGGCGCGAGCGTGCTGCCTGCCGGCCTCACGACCGGAGCGGCACGCATCGATCAGGCCATCGGTTCCAAAGCCAGTCTTTTCGGACGGTACAACGATTCGCCCTCCTACAACGAATTCGGGAATGTCGGGATCAACCATCTGGATCTGCGGATACAGAGCCTGACGATCGGACTGAACGTGCGGCCGGCGCCGAACCTGACGTTCGACGCGCGGCTGAACGAGACACAGGCGACGGCCAACTCGGTGTGGAGCGGCAGCGTAACGGAGCCGGTATCGCCGCCCGACGGCGCCCCACCGCCTCCGCCGCCGGTGTCGAACACCCCGAACTGCTACCTGGAGCCGATGGTTTCGGCGTTCCTGAATCTGGAGGCGCCGTGCAACTACCTGGTCCGGTTCACGATTGACGGCGTGGGGCAACTGGTTTCCGGTCCGGAAGGCCGGCGCCGGCAGCGGCAGTTCCAGGCCGTGGAATCGACCACGCTGGTGCACCGCAGCCATCAGCTCGGTTTCGGGGTGGACTATCGCGCCATCACCGCGATCCGGGAGGACGCGAGTCCGACACTGGGCATAATCGCGGATTCGCCGTCGGACCTGGGCAGCATGCAGAACCTGTGGGTGTTCACGATCGCGCCCGGCACCGGAGGCGTGCCTTTGTCGCAGTCGGTGCAGGTGCAGGAACTCTCCTTATGGGCGCTGGATACCTGGCAGCCCGCCAGCCGGTTGACGTTGACGGCCGGCTTGCGGTGGGAATTCAGCCCGGCGCCGGTGCCGAGCCAGGCGGAATTGAAAGCGAGCCCGATCTATTTCTACGACCCGGCAACCGCAACCACGGCGCTGACAACGACTCCGCGGGCGTTGTGGCCGACCTCGTACAGCGACTTTGCGCCGCGGTTCGGCCTGGCCTACCGGATGGACAAAACCGGCCACAGCGTCGTTCGGATGGGCGGCGGACTGTATTACGACTCGAGCCTGAGCATCGCCACCGATATTCTGAACGGAGGTCCGCTCAGTGCCGGACAATTCCAGAGCGCGCGGTACGCGCCATTTTCCACGGTGCTGGGATACGGATTCATGCCGGATTTGAAGTTGCCGCTGGTATGGCAATGGAACGCGGCTTTGGAACATGCTTTCGGCAGCCGGGACACGATTTCGCTGGGCTACGTGGGGTCGTTCGGATGGAGTCTGATCCGCCGCGAAGTAGGCGGCGCGCCGGGCGATGCTCTTACGAAGTACGTGGCGCTGACCACCAACGACGGCCGATCGAACTATCATTCGCTGCAGGCTCATTACCGGCGGCACCTGGCGCGCGGCCTGGACGCCACCGCGTCTTATACGTGGTCGCATTCGATCGACGACGATTCCAGCGACGCGTTTCTGGTGTGGGCGGGCTCGGGATCGCCGGCGTCGAACGACCGCGGGTCGAGCGATTTCGATTTGCGCCACTCGATGAGCGCCTCGGTGGTGTACCAGTTCGGTCCAACCAAAGACGACAACTCGTGGCGGCGCTATTTGACCGGATGGTCGCTCAGCGGAATCTTTCAGGCCCGATCGGGTTTCCCGATCACGGTTCTGCAGGCGGAGGATTTCGACGGGATCAGCCTGTACAACGCGTTTCGCCCCGACCTGCTTCTGTCGCAGCCGGTGTGGATCGCCGACAGCGCGCTACCGGGCGGCCGGCGGTTGAATCCGGCGGCGTTTCTGCCGACGCAGGCAGGTCCGCTCGGCATCGGGACGCAGGGAACGCTCGGACGGAACTCCATCTACGGTTTCGGGATGTCGCAACTGGATATGTCGGTGAGCCGCGAGTTCAAGAAAGGGGAATCCAAGTCAGTGGCGTTGAGCCTGGAAGTTTTCAACGCGTTCAACACGCCGAGTTTCGCGGATCCGGTGAGGTACCTGGACAATCCGCTGTTCGGCCAATCGACTTCGACGCTGAATATGATGCTCGGAACGGGAAGCCCGGGAAGCGGCCTGGCGCCGATGCTGCAGCAGGGCGGCCCGAGAGCCTTGCAATTATCCGTGCGCCTGAAGTTTTGAGTGCCGGGTCAGCGATAGTAGAAGCGGGAAATGGCGCTGAAGGCCAATACTCCATAGATTGCCGCGACCGCGGGCACAATCGACGCCAGAACGCGGGAGCTTACTTTGAACCACTTCTGATTGATCGCCAAAAGGCCAGCGAGGCAATAGGGAATCATATACCTCCCTTGGACGCCGGCCGACGAAAATCCCGCATGCCCGCCGGAATAGACACCGTCGATCACATAGAGGACGAAGTAAGTCGCGACTACCGCACCCAGGAAGATCGCCAAGAGAAGAAGGCGTTCCATCGCGCTAAACGGCTTGGGATTCACTTCCACCAGGGCGACGGCCAATAACATTACGAGGTAGGGAGTCGCATGCGGAACGCCAGCGAGCCTCCAGCCGAAAACTCCAATGAAGCGGTGAAGCATCATCTCGAGATATGCGAGGTGGGAGAAGCCCGTCGGAGCGGTGATATCCGTTACGACAGCCAGCGGGTGGTTGAGAAACAACCTGGTGTTGCGGGTGAAATCGATTCCGCGGGAAAGGCCGGCCAGGCGGTGAGCCGCGGAAGCTTCGGAAGTAAGATGCCGCCAACCCACGATCAAAACCGCAGTAACCAAAACCACGGCCAGCAGGTAAGCGACCCGCCTGGAACGGCCGCCGAACCGAGCGTCGGGAATCAACAGCAGCAGGGGCAACACCCACAAGCTGTACTTGCACAGCGCCAGATTTGCGGCCACGATCAGAAGCACGGCCAGGTAACGCCAGCTCACGGGCGCTTCGCGAGCCCGCAACACCAGGCCGAACACGAGCAGGGCCAGCGCGATGGTCACCTGGTCGGCGGAGACGGCCGCGGCCTGAAGCACGGTCATGGGCATCAGGGCCACGGCGGCGAGCAGTCCGCGATACTGCGGCGCCAGTAGGAGCGTCGCGGCCACGGCCGCCAGGAAACACAGCACATTTACGCAGCGGCCTGCGTACAGCATGCCGGTAACCGGCAGATCAAAGATGGAAGCGATGGCGATTCCGATGCTTGCGGGCGCGTAAGCAACCGGCCAATAGGATTGCGAAGCCAGCAGTCCCCACTTGAAGAACTGGAGGCTGCCCCGGGCGGGGCCAGGAAACACTGCGACGGTGCGCGTGTCGGCTACCAGGCGGGCGCCCGAAAACTCCGCCGTGGACCCGGCCGGCTCGGTCCGTTCCGGATACCGCTGAATGGCCGCGAACACGTCCGCGGGAGTCCGCGGGTCCGGCCGGCCAATCCAATCGCCGCGCGAAATCTCGTAAGCCCGGACGAAATGCGCGTGCTCGTCATTAAACTGAAACGGCGGCATCAAGATGGCGAATCCAAAACCGAGCGCGCCGAGAACAGCCAGGATGATTGTATTGGTCCAGTCCCAACTGTAATGGAGTCGCCACATACCGGCCTTGTAACCACGGGCTTTCGCGAGTATAACATCGGTATTGCGGAGGAATCGGGTTAGGTGTACTTACGCAGTGTTCAAGGATACAGCCAGTTGAGGCGCGGCTGCTAACACCGGGATATTGTTCGTTTCAGAACTTATAAGTCAAGCCGAATTCACAGATCCGGGAACCGAAGAAGGTGCCGCCCACCAAACCGAAAGTCGGAGAGTTGATATTCTGGTCGCCGCTCCAGAAAGTGGCATGATTCAAGGCATTGATCGCCATCATCCGCAGTTCGATTTCCTGGCCTTCGGTGATTTTGATCTTCTTGAGCAGGTTCAGGTCGAGATCGAATGTCCAGGGTCCATCGAACATACGGCGCTGCAGCGTGCCGATATTGCCGGCGGAAGGATTGAAGAACACTTCGCCCTGGAAGGGCGTCGCATCGATCGTGCCTACGGCGCCCGTCCCGTCGGCGGGATTGATTGCCGACGATGGGACCATGTAGGGGCCATTGCCGGTCATGCGGAAGCTGACGGCGTTGAAGAGGGCGCTTCCCTGCAAGGTGGTATCGGCCGTGTTGTAGTAGGAACGAGCCTGGCGATTGAGCGTTCCGTAGCCGGACAGGATGGAAAACGGCGCGCCGGATTGCCAGGTCATCACCGAACCCAGAACCCAGCCGCCGATTACCGGGTTGAGCAGGCGGGAACTGGCCAGGTGGTCCTTGCCTAAAGGAAGCTCGTAAAAGCCGCTGGCCTTGATCATGTGAGTAAGATCAAAATTCGCGCGGGAACGCTCGATCGCGGGATTGTGTACATCGAGGAAGTTCTGGAATCGCGTTTGAGAATCCCCGTCAGCATCGCTCAGCACTTTCGAAAAGCTGTAGTTGGCCGTCAAGCTCAATCCCGACCGCATGCGATGGCGGGCTTCCAGTTGCAGCGAATTATAACTGGCGGAAGAATAATTAGTGAGCATGTCGGCGCCTTCGGCCTGCGGATTAGCGAAGAACGGCACGCCATTCGTGGTGTTGTAGCCGTTGATCTGGTAATAGTTGGCTAACTCGGCGGCTTCGCCATCCTGTATGTAGAAGAGTACGTTGCCGTCGGCGCGGCTGATGTTGCTGCTGATTCCGCCATTCTCGGCCAGTTTGGCAAAGACGGGAAGCGGCTGGCTGCCCGGAATGGATGCATTGTAGGCCGGATTGAACACGCCGGTGGCTTTCTCGGCGAGCAGGGCGTTGTTCTGCGCTTTCAGAAAATCCTGGAGAAATCCACCGGCATAGATATTGATCTGATTGAAATCGAAGGCCCGGTATGCGCCGACGGTGTGATTGCCGACAAAGCGCGCTTCAAAAACCGTCCCCTTGTAGTCGTGCTGAATACCGATCGAATATTGTTGGACGTAGGGGCGGTGCAGGTTGGGATCGACGCTGCCGACGACGCTGAACGGGTTGGTCGAATAATTGTCGCCGGTGGTCAACGGGACCATGTAGGCAGGCAGATTGATGGGCGGGAGCCCCTGGCTGACGCGGCCGGACAGGCCGCTGGTCGCGGCCGTGCTTTGCAATCCGCCATTGGCCTCCAGCATGTTCTCCGGGGCGAGGATCGCCTGGTCATTCACGTAAAAGATGGAGTAGCCGCCGCGAACAGCCGTCTTGCCGTTGCCAAAGACATCCCAGGCGATTCCGATATTCGGGGCAAAATCCTTGTGATCGGCGTGATACCAGGGGTTGCCGGCGGAATTGCCGGTGAAATTCAGGAGAGTGTTGGGATTCAGCAGGGTCTGAACCGCTGATCCGTTCCATACCGGCTGCAACTCGAGCGAGTTAGCTTCATCCACTACACCCGGCAAGTCATAACGGAGCCCGACGTTCAAAGTAAGCCGCGGAGATACCTTCCACTTATCGGTGACATAGAAGGCATATTCGTTCATCAGAAAGTGACGCAGAAATGGAGCGCCGGGAACGAATCCGGATGTGGGTGTGGTGACGTTCAGCGTCTGGCTGTAGCCATCCAGATAACCACCCAAAGTGGCGAGTAAAGCGTTGGCGTTACCGAGGTCGGCGGCGCTGATGCCCGGAAGGTTGCGGGCGGTAAGGGGCACCTGGCCGAAACCCATCGCGAGGGAATAAGTCGGCACTATTCCCGAGGAATCCTGCGAGCGGACGCGGACGTGCTGCCCATGGAAGCCGAACTGGATATAGTGCCGGTGGTATTCATAGGCGGCATCATCGGCCAGCACATAGGTATCGGTGTTCCGCCCCTGCGGTTGAAACTCGTTCACCGGGTCGGAGAAATCGAGTCCGGTAATGATGTCGGAGCCGAAATTCTGCGACGTGAGAAAGTAGCCGTACATGAGGTTGAAGCCAAAGCGCAGCTCATTGGTCATGCGCGCCGAAGGCGTCCAGCGCCATGAGGTGGAGGAAAGCGCGGCGTGGGTGGGGTTTGTGATTTTAGGAATGACGGAATAGTCGTTTTCGAGGTCGGGGCGATAGGAATTATCGCGATTCCACGAGAACGAAGTACTGACGGCCTGCCTGGTGCTGATGGCGTAATCGATGCGGGCGGTGATATTGTCGCGAGTTTCGTTATCGACCTGATTGAAGCGGTATCCTCCGGTATTCAACCCGTCTCCGACGAGATCCGTATTGATGAACTGCGGTCCGGGAACCTGGTTCAAGATCTGCTGCATCACCGGATCGATGGTGATCGCGCGGGCGCTCAGCAGATTGACCGAATGCAACCCGCCGGAGGCGTCGCGATACTGAAAGATCCCCTGCCGGGCGGTGGTGGTCAGGATGGTAGTGGTAGCGGGAGTTTGCTGGTGCGCGCGCACCAATTCGTAAGTACCGTAATAGAAGAGCTTGTCCTTCTTTATCGCGCCGCCGAGAGACGCGCCGCCCTGGTTCTGGTTGAGGAAAGGCAGCGGGACGCCCGCCTGGTTATTGAACCAATCGTTGGCCGAGAAGGCGTTGTTGCGGTTGTACCAGAAGGCTTCACCGTGCATCTGGTTGGTACCGGAGGGAGTGGTGAATGCCGTTTCGGTTGCCCCGCCCGACAGGGCGGCATTGCCGTTGGAAGTGACAACCGTCATCTGCTTCACCTGGCTCAGAAGAGGCCGGTTCGGCGAGTAGTCCAGGGCATTATCGCGAATGTAATTGTCCTGGATATTGATTCCATCGAGCGTCATATCCGAGTAAGACGTTCGCAGGCCGTTGATGACGGTGTTGGAATTGCCGTTGTAGACAACGCCGGCCTGCAACTGCATGGCTCCGAGAGGATCGCGATCGAGCAGCGGCAGATTGCGAATCTCCTCGGTGCTCACGGTCTGCGAGACTTCGGCGGTGGAAATGTCGACGGGCTGCGCCTGCACCGAGACTTCGACGGTTTGGGCCACGTAGGCCAACTGCAGGGCGACTGGCGGCACCGCGGTCTCGCGCGCCGGGTCGACCGAAACATTATGGACGGTGGTCTTCACGAACGCGGGAGCTTCGACGCCGATATCGTAGTATCCGGCGCGGACGCCGATGAAGTGATAACTGCCGTCGGTGGCGGTCCGCGTGATGAGCAGCGGCTTTTTGCCGCCCTGCAGGATCAACTGGACCGATGCTCCCGGAACCACCGCGCCCGACGAATCCATCACCGACCCGGTAATGCGGCCATCGATTTGCGCGCATACCGGCAAATACAGGAGAAGTACAGCGAGACAGCAACCCACACCACGCATAGATCTATTGAACCCCAAAACCAGGGATTTTGTGTCACACAAATTGTTAACGTGCCGGCGGACAATCCGTACCGGGCTGCGGGTTACAATCCGAAAACCGCGACCGGCGGCGCCGCGCGCTATGCTGGGCTGGGTGCTGCCACCAGGGAAAAATTATGGAACTTCGTAAGCTTGCGGACGCGTTGGGCTGCCGCCTGGAAGGCGATGGCAGCCTGGAGATTACCGGCTTGGCGGGAATGGAGCACGCCGGGCCAGGCGAGCTGACCTTTCTGGCCAATCCGAAGTATATTCACAAGGTCCGGCAGACGCGGGCTTCGGCGATTCTGGTGTCGGAGGGGATTGGGGGAATGGAGATCGCCTGCCTGATTTCCTCCAACCCGGACCTGGATTTTGCGCGCGCGCAGGCTTTCTTTTATCAACCGCCGCGGCCCGCTCCCGGAGTTCACCCGCTCGCCTGGATTGCCGCCACGGCGGAAGTGGGCGAGAATTGCTCCATTGGACCGTTTGCGGTGGTCGGCGAACATGTCAGGATCGGGCGCAACGCCGTCCTGTATCCGCATGTAGTGGTTTACGAGGGGGCGGAGATCGGCGACGACTTTCTGGCGCACTCCCATGCGGTGGTGCGCGAGTACTGCCGCATCGGAAATCGCGTGATCCTGCAGAACGGCGTGGTGATCGGCGGCGACGGCTTCGGATTCGTGAAACGGCCGGATGGGACGCACTTCAAGATCGTGCAGGCGGGGCGGACGGTGATCGAGGACGATGTCGAGATTCAGAGCCTGACTTCGGTGGACCGGGCGCGGGTCGGCGAGACGCGGGTGAAGCGCGGCGCCAAGATCGACAGCCTGGTGCAAGTGGGCCATGCCTGCGTGGTGGGCGAGGATAATATCATTTGTGCGCAGACGGGCCTGGCGGGGAGCACGGTGCTGGAGCGGAATGTGCTGCTGGCGGGACAGGTTGGTGCGTCGGGACATTTGACGGTTCACGAGGGAGCGATCGTGTACGCGCAGAGCGGGATCGGCGGCGACATAGCGGCCAAGAGCCGGATCTCGGGGTCGCCGGCATTCGAGGCCCGGGAGTGGTTGCGTGCGGTCACGGCATTTCCGAAGCTGCCGGAACTGCTGAAAACGGTTCGAGAATTGAAGAAAAGAGTCGAAGAGTTAGATAAGGACAGGAAGGAAAATCCGGATCAGACAAAGCCGGACAACACCCAATGACCAACCCCACACCGCCCCACGGCGATCGCAGGCCGGTCGCGTATCTGAACGAAAAGTTCCTCAACAGCCCGGATGCCCGCGCCATGCGTATTCTGGCGGAGTTTCTCGAACCGTTGGCGCATTTTCGCCGCGAGAAAATCCGCGACACCGTGGTGTTCTTCGGATCGGCGCGGATCCGCGAAACGGGTCCGATGAGCGAGTATTACGACGCGGCGCGCACGCTCGCCCGCACGTTGACGGAGTGGGCGGACCAGTTCACGAACAGCAACTACCGTTTCGTGGTCTGCTCCGGAGGCGGTCCGGGAATCATGGAAGCGGCCAATCGCGGCGCCCAGGACGTCAAAGGCAAGACCGTGGGGCTGAACATCGGGCTTCCCTTCGAGCAGTTTCCCAATCCGTACATCACACCCGAGCTGAGCTTCGAGTTCCACTACTTTTTCATGCGCAAGTTCTGGTTCGCGTATCTGGCCAAGGCCCTGGTGGTGTTTCCGGGAGGATTCGGGACGCTCGACGAGCTGATGGAAGTGCTGACCCTCACGCAGACCCAGAAACTCGCTAAGAAGATGACCATTATTCTTTACGGGTCGAAATACTGGAACGAGATCATCAATTTCAAAGCCCTCGTGGATCATGAAATGATCTCGCCTGAGGACTTGAATCTGTTTCAATTTGCGGACGATCCGGCGAGCGCTTTCGAAATCCTCAAGGATGGCCTGATGTCGTACGCTTTGCAGGCGGAAACGCCGGAAATGCCGGCCATCTCAAAGTCGCGCAATCCGCAGAAGCCGCAAGGGACGGCGTGAGGAAGCGGACAGCCGGCACTCTGGCCTTCAAAAACCAATCATCACAAAATCAAATCAGGTTGCGGGTTTGACCACTGCGTGGTATCAATGAGGATTCCTTTGCCGCAGATACGGCATACCCAAGATGACGGTTGTCCGCGCGAACGAGAGTTCCAAAGCTGCCCTCAAGAGCCGCTTATCGCCGCGAAAGACGCTATTTATTGCCATCGGGCTCGGTCTGCCGACCATCGTATATCTCGTTCATCGAATTCTGGGATTTGAACCAGAAGCTCTGGATTCTCCACACGGTCTCCGGCCGAAGCTCTATTACATGTTCACACGCATAGCTGCCCTCGTCGGCGGCGCGGATCGATTGCAGATCTGGTGGCCGCAGTTCTGCGAGGTATTGTTGCTGATACCCCCGTTATTGGCGTGCGGAAGTTACCTGGTGTACGCCGGCATGTGGGGTCCGCCGCGCTGGGTCCGCAGACTGGTCGCTTCGCGGGCGATCCTGTTTCTCGCGATTAGCGCGAGCCTATTCGCGTTCCGATTCCCGGCTTTGCTGATGGGCGAATTGAATCCCGACGAGAGCCAGTTCCTGGCGGCCGCATGGAAGCTGCTCAAGGATCCGATGTTCTTTCGCTCCGTAGACTGCGGCACCAGCGGCCCCCTCAACATCTTCCCATTGGTTCTACCCGCGGCCCTCGGAATCTCACCGGACTATGCGACCGGCCGCATCATCGGGATACTGATCCTTATTGCGAGTATCTTTATCCTATATCGAAGCCTTTGTCTTCTGGTAGACGAGATAGTCGCGCGTTTCGCAATCTTGCCTGTCGCCGGATGGTTTGCGGTCCTGCGGAACAGCGACCTAGTGCACTACTCCTCAGAGGACGTTTCTTTGCTTCTCGCCAGCGTCGCGGTTTACGCCGCCATCAGGATATTCCAAAAGCCCGCCACGTACACGAAGTATGTACTATTGCTTGGATTTCTAGTGTCAGCCACGTTCTTTGCGAAGATGCAGGCATTACCCATTCTTCTCTGTGTCACGGTCTTCGCCGTGGCGCGCCTGCACCGCGCCGGTGAGGCATCCCCGTTCTGGAGACCCTATGCCCTGTTAAGCATAGGTCCGGCCGCGCTATTCGTATTGAATCTCGTGGTATGCGTGGCCGCGGGCGTCTGGCACGACTTCTGGATGGCTTATATCGTGGCGAATTCGACCTATGTTTCGGTCACCGACGCCGTGACACCGACGCTATCGCAGTTCATCGATTTCGCGTTGAACCAGTCGGAGATTCGCTGGATGGCGGCAGTGATGATTGGCGTCCTTTCGGTGTGGGCGACGCAAACTCTCCGGGGGCCGCGAGATCGCGGGCACAGGTTGTTCCTGGAAGTCGGAATCGCGGCGGGAATCGCCGTCCTGGTGTCCGAGCGGCTACTCCGGGAGCCCGGCATTGTGAACCCTTACTTGGGGATTTTCGCCGCTCTGATGGCGTCCGGCAGCTTTTTGTTCCTGTGGCGAGAGGCAGATTCTAACGGCTCCGCGGCGCGATGGTATGGCTTGCTGCTGTTCTGCAGCCTGATTGCCGCGAGTGCCGCGGCATACGCGCCCCACCGTCCATATGCACACTATCTTCTGCTTTTGATTATTCCGCTGGCACTGGCTACATCATGGCCGTTGGTATTTTACTTCAGCCTTAATACCCGAGAAGCAGGAGAGAAAACCTCAAGTCACGAGGTATTGGTATTCCTCCTGGTCTTCGTCATCGTAGTCCTAACCGGACAATTAGTCCTGGGGGGCAGCCGGGAAGTACTCCCTTATCCTCTACTTACAGCGAGAATTGGTGCGCCGGAAGGAGAGGTAATCTCGGCGCTTACTCATCCGCAAGGTCAAATATCGGTTTGGGGCTGGAATGCCAGACCCTACCTTTCATCGGGACGGACTCCCGCTACGCGGGATACGAATATGGCCAATTTCTTCCGGGGGCAAGAACGGGTGGACAGCTACTACCGGGCCCGTTACCTCAAGGACCTAAAGCGAACGCCCGCTGAAATGTTCATCGATGCCGCCGATACGTCCCTGTTTGGGGCGTTCACCAACAGAATGCAAACCGGGTTCATCCTGATTCCAGAGATCAGGGCGTACGTGGCAACCAACTATGTGTTTGTGGCCAGGGCTTCCGACGACAATCTATACATCCGTCGCGACCTCGCACTCAGCCAGGCCGGAATCATGCCGGCGAGTCCCTGCAATAAAGATGCGCTAGGATGCTTTGTTCCAGGGCCGGAGGGTGTCTTGCCGGCGGATCTTCCGCCGGTTCAAATCCCCGACCATGCGATCGTGGAGATCGTGTTTGTGCCCGAAGGCAGACAGGACGCTTCGGCTATTGTGTTCGGGAATCAGCCAGCCGATCCGGCGCCTCGCGGGCTACAACTGCAGTGTCTTGGAGGGGATATATACCGGGTAGCTGTGGGAACAGGATCAGAGTGGCGATATTCGCGGCCGCTGACCATCCAGGAGCGGACCCAGGCGCGCCTGCTGGTGGAAATCAAGCCGGATTCCGCCAGCGTTACTCTCGACGGGGCGTTGCTGGATCGAATGGAGTTATTCAGGCCGGTGGCGAATTCTTCGAGTCCCGTGGTATTAGGCGCGGGGTCCGACCACAAACATGTGTTCATCGGGAACATCCGGTTATTTCAGATTTACGGGCGATAAGCCGGAATGATCGTGCCGAGAGGGTCTCATGTCGCAGCGCAAGCGATGATGGGTTCGAAAAGCGAAATGGCCGGAACAGTAACGGATCGGCAAATGCCGATTGATGTGACAGCAGTCCGAAGGCTGATACTCCGCCATTCCAGGCGCGCCAACGTAGGCCACATCGGTTCCTGTTTGTGCGTGGTGGAGATTCTGGCCGCGTTGTACAGCGGGATACTCCGAACTTCACCGGGCCGCCATCCGGATCGCGACCGGTTTGTCCTCTCGAAGGGCCACGCGGCCTTGGCGCTCTACTCGGTTTTGGTGATGAAAGGGTGGCTTTCAGAATCGGACCTGGACAGTTTCTGCGGAGATAACAGTCTCTTTGGCGTGCATCCAGACGCGGCTGTTCCAATCATTGACTTCTCGACGGGATCCCTGGGTCAAGGCCTCGGCATCGCGGCAGGCGCGGCCATGGCCGCGCGCATCCAAGGATCGGCACGGCGAGCATTTTGTCTCATCAGCGATGCGGAGTGCAACGAAGGAGCGGTCTGGGAGGCGGCGATGTTCGCTTCTCACCACCGTCTTGGTAATTTAAGAGCGGTGCTGGACTGCAACGGGCAGCAGGCGTTCGGGTTGACGCGCGAGGTGATGGACCCTGGCGACATGGCGCACCGTTGGAGAGCATTTGGATGGGAGACCGATGAAGTAGACGGTCATTCCATGGAGGCTCTTTCCGCCGCATTGTCAGCCCCAGGAGCCGCGGCGGCACCTCCGAAGATGATCATCGCGCATACCAAATTCGGGAGGGGGGTGAGCTATATGGAGCGCGGCGAGCCGCTATCGCAGCCACACCTTGCCCGTCACCGCATCAATTGGCACTACCTGCCGATGAGCGATTCCGAATTTGACCTGGCGATGAAGGATCTCGATGGACAATGAGACACGCTCTGATCCAGACGCTTTTGGAATTGGCTGCCGAGGATGAACGTATTCTCGTCCTCACCGGGGATCTGGGCTATATGGTAATGGAGCCGTTTCGGGATGCGTTTCCATCCAGGTTCTTCAACGTCGGCGTAGCCGAGCAGAACATGATCGCTGTAGCCACCGGGCTGGCCGATGCAGGATTCATTCCGTTTACATACTCGATCGCTACGTTTGCTTCCATGCGTCCGTTCGAGTTCATTCGAAACGGGCCGGTGCTTCACCGCCTGCCGGTGCGGATGGTCGGCGTGGGCGCCGGCTTCGGCTATGGCCACGCAGGGCCGTCACACTACGCGACCGAGGACATCGCAGCCTTGCGAACCCTGCTGGGGTTGTCCATTGTGGTGCCGGCGGATGCGCCGCAAGCCGTGGCGGCGATTCGGGACACCTGGAATTCTCCTGGCCCTGTCTACTATAGCCTCTGCAAGGATGCCAAATCTCAAGTTGCCGGCCTGGACGGCCGTTTTGCCATGGGACGCGTGCAGGTGACGCGCGAAGGCAGAGGAGTCGTCCTGGCAACCATGGGCTCGATTGCGGCTGAGGTGACGCGCGCGGCTGATGAACTGGATCGATATGGGATAAACGCAACGGTGGCGATTGTTTCCAACTTTTACCCGGATCCGGTGGACGACCTTCGCGTGGTGCTGTCCGCGCATGACCATGTAGTATCCATCGAAGCGCAGACTGCGTCCGGCGGGCTGGGCGCGCTGATCGCGAGCGTGATCGCGACCCATCGGCTGGGATGCCGTCTGCGACCTTTGGCGGTGTTTACCCCGCATGATGGCACCAGCGGATCGCAGACGGATCGCTGGAAGAAGCATGGCCTTGACTGCGACAGTATCGTGGAAGCGGTGCTGGATGCGGTGAAACAGCCGTGAAAATGAATCTCGAGCTGGCTTCCGTGGTATTACCCGTCTTCAACCAGGCGGACCATTTGCAAGCGGTCTTCGAGGATTACCTGGCGCAGATGGACCGGTTTGTGCTTCCCTACGAATTGCTGGCGGTCGTCAACGGGCCCAGGAGAGACCGCTCGCTCGAAATCTGCCAGGAATACAGCAACCGGGATCCGCGAATTCGAACCCTTCTCATCGAAGAAGGCGGCTGGGGCCGCGCTGTCCGCCATGGATTGGCGAATGTACGGGGAGACTTGGTGTGCTACACGAACTCCGCGAGGACTACCGGCAAAGACCTGCTGTTGATGCTCACGTATGGCGCCGCTCACAATGACTGCGTGATAAAGGCCAACCGTAAAATCCGCGAAGGCGGATGGCGGCGGTTTGGATCGCTGCTTTATAACCTGGAATGCCGGTCTCTATTTGACCTCGCGTACTGGGACGTCAACGGCACCCCAAAGGTCTTCCCGCGATCCATGACGGAACTGTTGGCACTCACGCGCGATGACGACCTGATCGATCTTGAATTCAACGTGGTTTGCCGGCGCCGGGGGTATCAGGTGCTGGAAATTCCGATTTTCAGCACGTCCCGCCGTTCCGGACGCAGCACCACCGGGTACAAATCGGCCATTGCGATGTATTGGGGCGCGTGGAAGATGCGCGGCCAGTCCCAATGACTCGGGCGATGGCCGAATTCGACGAGATGCGGGCGCGTCACGCGGCCGAATGGCGCGATCACGCCCAGGTGTGCAGCCAGTGGCGCGAGGCGGCCTGCGTGGATCCCAAGCTGCTTCATTGGCGCGGGCGAGGCGGCTGGTGGGAGACTTTGACATCGCTCGGCATAACACTATTTGTGAGCCGCGAATACGAGCATCTGGTCGTCGCCATGCGCGCGGAAGGAGGAAAGCCGCGAGTCTCGTTCTTTCCAATGCCCCACCCATCCGGAATGGTGGTCGATCGAGCGCGGAGCCGGCTCTTCATCGCCAGTACGCGGAATCCGAATCAGGTATTCGGATTTCGGCCCGTGCGCGGGCTGCTGAGACGGAGCGACACTACCTCAGACGTGGAAGCTGACACCACCATGATACCCGTCTGTAGCCGGTACTACCCGGGCTCCCTATACTTACATGACCTCGCGCTGTTCGGTCCTGATCTCTATGGGAATGCGGTGGGCCACAACGCCGTTGTCCGGCTGGGCGCTGACGGAAAATTCGAATACCGCTGGTGGCCTAAGTGCGTGGCGGAGAGTGGGCGGTTGGTCCGCTCGAGCAACTTCATTCAGCTGAACTCGATTGCCGCCGGGAGCACGTTGCAGAAGTCCTTTTTCACGGCATCGTCGGATCACATGGCGCGGCGCCGGCCCGGACATCTGAATTTCCCAGTTGACCGGCGGGGGGTGATTTTCTCCGGCCGGACGCGGGAACCGATCTGCACCGGCCTGACTCGCCCCCACTCGGCTCGATTGGCGGAAGGAAAGGTGTGGGTCGCGAACAGCGGTTATGGAGAGGTGGGTTTTGTATCGGACGGCCGGCTGGAGGTGGTTTCCAGAATACCCGGATGGACTCGAGGTCTTTGTATCGTCAACGACGTGATCTTCGTGGCCGCATCGCGCGTGATCCCACGCTTCTCCTGCTACGCGCCGGGTGTCGATGTCGCTTCGAGCGTATGCGGCGTATTTGCTATAGGCAGGGAGACAGGTGCAATTTTGGGGAGTCTGGAGTGGCCTCGCGGGAACCAGGTCTTTGCCCTCGATTGGATCGAGCAATCTGCGAGCGGCGGGTTTCCGTTCGAGTGGCCCCGCCGAAGGCACGGGCGGGAAAAGCAAGTATTCTATTCATACCTCACATAAAAAGGAATGAGCGATTAATGGACGGCAGTGACTTCCGGCTTCTGATGATTGGCGCCATGTACGAGAACGGCGGCAATGTGACGCATCGTTTTTTAGACGGCCACCCGCAAATGTACGTGTACCCGTTCGAATCACAGCCGGGTACACGGTACGTCAGCGATATGCTGAGCAGCGCATTTCCCCTGAAGTATCGTTGGCCGATATTCCTCTTGGAGGCGTCGGCTGAACAGGATTATCTGGCCATCATCGATGAAGAATGCAAAGTACGGGCCCGGACGCCGCACGTGAGCAAGTTTCGCGATGTGGAGTTCGACTTCAGCGATCAGGAGCGCTGCCGTATCTATGCAGAATACGTGTCCAGGTCAGGACGGAGCACCGGCAACAACATGGCTGCGTTCTTTCGCGCTACTTTTGATGCCTGGAAGGACTACCGGCGCAGCGGCCGCGAGACCATTTACGTGGGATACAGCCCGATCATTACCGTGGACGCGGAGAGGATTCTCCACGATCTGCCGTTGGCGCAAGTCCTGCATGTGGTGCGGAATCCATGGTCGGCATTCGCCGATACAACCATGCGGCCCGTGCCCCTCAGCCTCACGAATTATATTCTCGGATGGACGTTGAGCCAATATTATGCGCTCTTGTATCGAGATAAATATCCGCAGAGAGTCCATATCGTGCGCGCCGAGGACGTAATGCGCGATTCCAAAGCGACGCTCGGGCCGGTCTGCGTGAAACTCGGGGCCGAGCCCGCGGAATCGCTCGCCAGCGTATCGTGGAACGGTCTCCCACTGAAAGAAGTCTATCCCTGGGGCACGATCCGGTCGCCGACTCCCGAAGCGAACATGGCAGCGGCAAAAAGGCTGGGCGACGAACAAATTGCGGAGATCCGGCATAGGACATGGCAGTATCTGGAGACCTTCGACTACAAGAGCTTCATTTGATTTTGTGAGCAAGCGGGCGATTATCACCGGGGCGACGGGGTTCATTGGGGCCAACCTTGCCCGCCGGTTGCTTCACGATGGGCATGCCGTCCACGTTTTGGCGCGCGCGGCGCGCAGCGAATGGCGAATCGCGGGCATTCGCCGTCACGTGGAACTCCATGAAACGGATATCACCGATCGCGAAGGCGTGCTTGCCGCCGTGAAGCGAATCCGGCCGGAGTGGGTGTTTCATCTGGCGGCGTATGGAGCATACTCGCATCAAACAGAAGCCTCGCGAATTGTTTCCACGAACGTGTTTGGGTGCATGGCTGTGCTGGATGCCTGCCTCGAGACCGGCGTGCAGGCTTTCGTTCACGGCGGGTCGTCCTCGGAGTACGGATATTTGGACCATCCGGCAAATGAGCGCCACTGTATCGCCCCCAATAGCGTGTATGCCATAGGCAAGGCGGCCGCCACACACTACTGCCGGTTGATCGCGCTAAAGCACGATATTCATGCCGTTACCTTGCGGCTCTACTCGATTTACGGTCCATATGAGGAGCCTTCACGGCTGATTCCGACGCTGCTCGTGCACGGCCGCCGTGGTCTGCTGCCGCCGCTGGTTTCCCCCCGCACGGCCCGCGATTTTGTTTACGTGGATGATGCGATCGAGGCCATGGTTCGCGTCGCGGAGACAACGGGAATTGAACGAGGGTCGATTCTGAACGTTTGTAGCGGCATTTGTACCGACATGACCACCGTCATCGATTCCGTTCGTCAACTGCTTGGAATATCGGCGGAACCGGTGTGGGACACGATGCCGGCAAGGCCGTGGGATACAAATGTCTGGGTTGGCGATCCGGAACGGATGGCGCGCGCAACCGGCTGGAGAGCGACGATACCCCTGGGCGATGGTTTGCGGCGCACCCTGGATTGGTTGTGCGAATCACCCGAAAGAGTTCGCTCTTACGAGCAGGACGCATTCGGGCCGAAGGTGTAGTACGATTTCTCACCCTACGGGCGGCACCGCTCCGGGTATCTGACGCCTACTCATTCGCCGGTCTCAACAGTACCGACTTCCCGGTAGAGTCTAGTACCTCCCTCCAATCGTCTATCAGATTGGGTGGCCACAAACGCCGCGAATGGGCGCAGTGGCCGTCGAGATTCGATTGGAGTGAATATGAACCAACAGAGTATATGGAGGCGTCCGCAGGCGATCTTATTGGCGGCGACTCTTGCATTGGGGATAGGTGGCGTGGGTGTTGCCGTCGCGGACCGCTTGGGATTATCGCATCCCGCTCTCGATCTGAAAGTGGCAAATTCGGATGAACCCCACAGCCGTCTTGGCTTTGCGCCGGTGGTGAAAAAGGTGCTCCCGGCTGTCGTGAGTATCTCATCCTCCAAAGTGACCAAAGTTCCCGCAGGAATGTTCGGGCAGGACATGCCTGATCTCTTCCGCCAGTTCTTCGGCGATAACGGCGGGCAGCAGTTTCAGCAGCCGCGAACGATGCGCGAGCAGGCGCTCGGTTCCGGTGTGATTATGACCCCGGATGGCTACATCCTCACCAACAACCACGTAGTCGACAGCGCAACCTCGGTGAAAGTCACGCTCTCCGATAAGCGCGAATTCCCCGCCAAAATCGTGGGCAAGGACGCCAAGTCGGATATCGCCGTCCTGAAAATCGATGCTTCGAACCTGCCTGTCATTACCGTGGGCGATTCTTCCAAGGCCGAAGTTGGCGATTACGCCTTGGCGATTGGAAACCCGTTCGGCGTGGGCGAAACCGTGACCATGGGAGTGGTGAGCGCTACCGGCCGGTCGCATCTGGGAATTGAAGACTACGAAGATTTTATTCAGACTGACGCGCCTATTAATCCCGGCAATTCGGGTGGCGCGCTGGTGAACGATCGCGGCGAACTGATCGGCATCAACACGGCCATCATCGCGCACGGGTCGGAAGGCAACCAGGGCATCGGCTTCGCGGTGCCGTCCGATATGGCGGTGAACGTGATGAACCAGATCGTCGAACATGGAAAAGTGAGCCGGGCGTACCTCGGAATCGTCCCGCAGGACGTGACGCCGGCCATCGCCAAGGCCTTTGGTGAAAGCGAGGCGCGCGGCGCGCTGGTCGGCGATGTCAGCCCGAACAGCCCGGCTGCCGCCGTCGGCCTGCAAAAAGGCGACATCATTCTCGAGGTCAATGGAAAGCCGGTTGCAGACGCCAACAGCCTGCGCATGACGATTTCCATGCTTCCTCCCGATACCACGGTATCCCTGCAGGTCTTTCGCAACGGAGCCGACCGCGACTTTTCGGTGAAGCTGGGTGAACTGCCGACCGAGCAGGCCGCAAATCTGCCAAAGTCCAATGAGGGATCGAAGAGCAGCACCCTGTCCGGCGTGTCCGTACAGAACCTCGACCCCGACACGGCGCAGCAGCTCGGTTTGCCCGCCAGCGCGCAGGGTGTCGTCGTGACTAACGTGGATCCGGACAGCGCCGCGGCGGACGCGGGTCTGCAACAAGGAGACGTTATTCAGAGCGTCAATCGCAAGCCGGTGCACAACACCGCGGAGTTCGAGCGTGCCATTGGAAGCTCTCAGGCCAACGCTCTCCTGCTGGTGAACCGCCATGGCAGCACGATGTTTGTGGCTGTCTAAAGCGGTGTAGTCAGTGGGCAGGCCGGCGTCGGCGTTCCTCCGCGCCGAGCCGGCGCGTCAAGCTGCGGGTCGGTTGCCCGTTCGTGGTCTGCCACATGAGCGCGCCCCCGGCCCGCGGCTTTTTGTTTTTGGGGCAGGAAACTCGACAGCGTCCGCGGTGTTAGAAATCGCAGGAGGTGTACAGGTTGCTGCGGGCGGTTAGTGCGGGTCTCGGGATTCTGCTCCTCTCATACGGCGGCATGGCGCAGGCGCCTTCGATCGCGCCGGGCGGCATTGTCAATGCCGGCAGTTTCGCGGCGGGTCCGGTAGCGCCGGGATCGATCGTATCCATTTTCGGCGCCGGCCTCGCCATCGAAAAGGCTTCCGCCAGCGCCGTCCCGCTGCCGACCGCGCTCGACGATGTCGCCTCGGTCACTTTCAACGGGGTGCCCGCTCCTTTGTATTTCGTCTCGCCCAGCCAGATCAACGCGCAGGTCCCGTGGAACGTGCTGCCCGCCGGGACGACCAGCGGCACGGCGCAGGTAGTGGTGACCCGCGCGGCAGCCGGATCGTCGGCGGCGCAAAGCGTGCCGATCTCGGCGGCGGCAGCGGGTATCTTCACCACGGCCTCGAACGGCGTGGGGCAGGCTATCGCCACCGATAACAGCGATGGAATGATCGCGGCGCCGGCCGGGTACATCCCGGGCTCTCTCACACATCCCATAACCGTCGGAACTTACCTGGTCATCTGGTGTACGGGTTTGGGCGCCGTGGACGCCACGGTTGCGAACGGCGCGCCGCCGGCCGGCCAGACCGCCAACACATTGCAGAAACCTTCGGTACTGATCGGCGGCACGGCAGCCACGCTGGTCTATTCAGTGCTTTCGCCGCAGTATCCCGGCGAGTACCAACTGGCCGTCCAAGTGGCGTCCGGCACGCCCACCGGCGACGCGGTGCCGCTGCAGATCCGGATCAATGGCGCGCTGACGGAGGCCAATGTGACCATCGCCGTCGCTGCCGGTTCAACCGTCGCCCAGCCGCAGTTCACCGATTGTACATTGAGCTCGGCCGGTTGCACGCCCGTCGGGCTACAGGCGAGCGATCCCTATAGCACCGCCGGCGCGTTCGCCGGATACGCCGACGCCACCATTCGCCAGGATCCGCAGACCGGCACGTTGTGGATGGCATATTCATGGCCGCACACGATTCCCAGCGGCAAAGCGGGCGTCGCGGGGACCCAAGTGCTCGATATCCACCTGGCCTACAGCCTGGATGCCGGCAAGACATGGACTTACAAGGGAACGCTGTACAGCTCTCAAGCCATGACGAATCCGCTGACGGGCGCGACCGATTACACCGCTCACGAGGTGCTGAATCTGCTGCCGCAGGTGGTCAACGGCGTGACCTATTGGTACGGGATTCACTCGACGTACAACGTTCCGCAGAGCAGCGGCGGCAGCGGCGTGGAGAACTACACCAAGCGATGGGAGATCGCGGTGGCTCCTGGAACGGCGGCCGATGGTCCCATGGCTCTGGCCTCCGCGACCGGGCAATTCCTGGGGCAGAACGCCAATACCTATCCGCAGTATTGGCCGGTGGCCGTGAATTTGAGCTCGCTCGATCCCGAGGTCAGCGTCTGCGAGCAATACTATGAGCCGGCGCTGGTGATCTCCGGCGCCAACTTATATCTTTTTCTCGATTGCATTCCGGCCAGCAACGCATCCGGCGGCAAGTTCTACGCCGTTTTCAAAACCGCCGCGCTCTCCGGCAATGGTCCGAACTGGACGTGGACCTACATCAAGGAAGGATCGACGAAATTCGCCAATCAGAGCGACGCCGCAAGCGTGGACCGTTACCTGGCGCCGGGCGCCACTTATCTCACGCAGATGGATGTCGCGCCCGGCAGCAGGAGCGGCGTGCTGCTCGCGATCGTGACGGCCGCCTACGATACTTCAACCGACGCGTCCGGAAAAGTCAGCCTGGGTTGCGCCGCGGTAGAGTTGGCCAGCGTCGATCCACCCAGGTTCGTGTATAACTCGCAGGGGCAGGTGCAGGTGGATGCCTTCCTTACGAGCTCGGATTCGCAGACGGGCGGACCGGGGTCATGCACGTATTCGCCTTACTCCGCCACGGGTATGATTCTGGCGCATCGCCAGTCCGCGCAGGCTCCGCAGAATGGCGGATTCTTCACGTTCCTGATGCAGTCGCTGCTGTTTCCGTAGAGCGCTACTTGACGCGGTTCGCGATCGCCGCGGCTTGTTCTTCCGTCACGTGAAGTTCCCCGGCGATCGCCAATCCCAGCCGGCCGTCGCGGTTCCTGGTGAATTCAGCGGAGCGAATCACTGCCGCTTCGCGAATCGATTCCGGCAAAGCCGCCCCGAAATCCGCCGATTTCTCCAGGTCGGCTGCCACCGTCTTCCGAATCTTCTCCTGAAGGGCTTCGCCGAATTCGCCTGCATGAAGGATCTCAGCCAGTTGGCCATCGCCGTCAAGAGAGAGAACCTCGGCTTTCAGACGGACCGACCGAAAAGCTTCCACTTCCGGCGACAGGCGGACGCGCATCGTTCCGTTGCCCGCGGCCAGCCGCTTGACGATTTCCTTGCCGAAGGCCTTGGCGCAGGCGAACTTCTCATAATGGAAATCGGCGCGGAGGACACTCGATGGAGCATCCGGCACCAGCGAAACTCCGGTAATTGAGAGCCGGTTGCCGCAGCGATTCTCCTGATTCAACTCCGCCCTCAGGATATCGGGAAGCTTGTCCTGCAGGTCGCCGAGGTCGCCTGCCAGTGTCACCTCCGCCAACCTCTCCGCGCCGTCCTGTCGTAAGGAGACGCGCGCCGATACCAGAACCGCGACCGCCTGGTTTTGAATCGTCACACTGGTGCGGACCGGCGGGATCTCCACCGCCAGGTCGGCAGCCGCAGCCCCGATGACCAAAGCCGCCGCGGCCGGAAATCCTGTCCATACGCTTCGCATCAACATGCCGTTCGACTAAGTGGGATGCGCGCACGCAGCCGCCAGTTTCCATGAAACTTTGTAACTTCGGCTCTCACCTGTGAAGCATGCGCTACAGTGCCATCACCGCTTCGCCCAATAACGATGGCGATACTCCACCACCAGGTTCTTCGGCTTCACCGCGAGATACACGTTGCGAAATTCGGAAAGCGTGACCGGATGATCGGAAACATACCCGATGCTGTATTGGCTGCGCAGTTCGGTTTCGAGGTCGGAGAAAATCTGATCCAGCGAGGTCTTCCTGGAGACCTCGAAAAGATCGCCGCCGGTCTGGCCGGAGATCTTCTGCAAAACCCCGCGGCCGTTGGGACCGCCGAAGATTCCGTACGCGCCGGGATCGGAATACAGAATGGAGAACACCAGCGTGTCGGCGCGCTGCGCGGCGGCGATCGCTTCATCGGTGCTGCCATAGCTGCCGACATCGACGCCATCGGTAAGAAGCACCAGGGCGCGGCGCCGCCGGCGGTTTTGCGCGCCGTCGCCGGCAGCCGGCGACATCATGATGTCGGTGGAGGCTTGAGCAATAGCGTCGTACAGGAGCGTGCCGCCGCCCTGCTGGATGCGCAACTGCTGCAGGGTTTCGGTGTCCACGTACTGCAATGCATCCTCCAGCTTGCGAAGGCTGGAGGTGAGCGCCTGGCGCACCTGCACGGCGCTATCGAACTGCACGATGAAGGCCTGGTCCTTATCCTCACGGAGGACGCGTTCGAAGAAGCGGTAGCTGGCGCTCCGTTCGGCATCCATCATCCGGCGCTGGCTGGCGCTGGTATCGACCATTAACCCGAGCGTCAGCGGCAGATCGGTCTCGCGCGCGAAGTAGCGGATATCCTGCGGATGCGAATCCTCGGCGATCGCAAAATCGTCCCGGCTCAGATTGGTGATAAACGCACCTTTTCTGTCGCGGACCGTGGCCAGCACGTTAACTACTTTCACTTCAGTCGAGAAGACTGGTTCCTGCTGCGCCGGCGCGGGACGTCGGAAGAGGGCGGCTGCCGCGGAAACTAACACGCACCTACGGGTGGGGCTGAGCGACATGGGGGACGCGGGTCTGTTTCAATTATCGCGCCCAAGGCAGGCGCCGGCGCGCGGCTTCCTCGGGGGCGCTCGCGAACTCACCCACCCGGTTGCGCGCGCGCGTGCAGGTCTGGTATAAACGCTAAGTTCTCCGTGCCAACAGGGATGGACTCGCATGGCAGAGAAGAAGCGAGTTGTTGAAACCAAAATCGCTGAAAAACGCATGTCCAAACCACAGGGACCCAGACCGACAGTGAAACCATCAGAAACAATCCGTAATACCACTCCACGCTCGGGCGCAGCCGCGGAAACGGCGCCTTCGAAACCGTCCAACGCGCAAACACAGTTCAGCAATTTCGAAGCCGCCATGAAGCTCTTTCATGCGCGCAACTTTCGCGAAGCCAAGGCGCTGTTCGAGAAAGCCATCCAAGGTCCGGAACGCGACGTCGCCAATCGTGCGACGCTTCACATTTCGATGTGCGCCCGCCGTCTGGAGCAGTCCGAACCCGTTCTCGCCAGCGCTGAGGATTACTACAACTACGGAATCGCCATGCTGAACACGCGCAAAATCGCCGAGGCGCGTACGAACCTGGAGCAGGCCCTGAAACTGGCGCCCGGCTCCGACCACATCCACTACGCCCTGGCGTTGGCGCAGGCGCTGGATGGCGATCTCGCCAATGCCCATGACAATCTCCGGCGCGCCATCGAGTTGGAACCCCGCAATCGCATGATTGCCCGGCAGGATGCGGACTTCGCTCCGCTTGCCAACCAGCCCCCTTTCGACGCGCTGATTTATCCCGAAAAGAAGGACTGGTAAACGCCAGCCCACTCGCATCGAGCGGATGGAAAACAACTCACCTCTGAAGGTGGTCGCTATCGGCGGAGGAAACGGTCTCAGCTCGGTTCTGAGCGGCCTCAAACGCTACGCCAAACCGGCTGACGGCGGCCTCCCCGAAGTGGATATCACCGCCGTGGTCACGGTGACCGACGACGGCGGAAGCTCCGGCCGGCTGCGCCGTGCTTTCGACGTGCTCCCGCCGGGCGACATCCGCAACTGCATGGTCGCGCTGAGCGAGGATTCCGCCCTGCTGGCGCGCCTGTTTCAGTACCGCTTTCCCGCCGGCCGCGGACTCAAGGGCCACAACTTCGGGAATCTGTTTCTCATGGCTCTCACTCAGGTGATGGGCGATTTCCCCGACGCGGTGCGCGCTTCTTGCGAAGTTCTCAACATCGCGGGCAGAATCTACCCGGCGACCTCGGCCAACGTGGTTCTGGAAGCGACGCTCGCAAACGGCGTCCGGGTGCGCGGCGAGACCAACATCAGCAAGAGCCGCACGCGTATCCGGTCGATACGCTTGATTCCCGGGAAAGCACAGCCTTTGGACGCCACGTTGAGCGCCCTCGACCAGGCCGATCTCATCACGCTCGGCCCCGGCTCGCTCTTCACCAGCGTGATCCCCAACCTGCTCGTCGAAGGCATTCCCGCCGCCATCCGCAAATCGAAAGCCATCAAGGCCCACTTCGTGAATCTCATGTGGCAGCCGGGCGAAACCACCGAATTCCGAGCCTCCGACCACATTCGGGCCATTCACCGCCATGCCCACGGCAAGCTTCTGGATTACGCCGTGGTCAATATCCGGCCCATCGCGCAGGCGCTGCGCAAGCGCTACGCGCGCGAGATGGCGCTTCCCGTGGAGAACGATCTGGACGCGATCTTCCGCATGGGAATCGAGGTGATGGCGGGCAACCTGGCGCAGGGCGGCGTCAAGGTCCGGCACGATCCCGCCGCCACCGCCTCCACCGTGATGAAACTCGCGGCCGAGGGCCGGAGGCGCCGCGAACAAGCTGAGTAAAACCGCGGCGCTCCCGGCGACGGCTCAAGCCCCCGCCTGGTGCCGGGCAAAGTCCGACCCCGCGGCGCGACATAATGGAAAAGATGAATCAGCCCGTAACTATTGTGATCCTCGCCGCGGGATTGGGTACGCGCATGAAATCGCGCAAAGCCAAAGTGCTGCACCAGGCCGGAGGCAAAACGCTGGTCGAGCACGTCGTCTCCACCGCGTTGCAGATAGCGCCGCCGGAGCGCATTTTCGTAGTCGTGGGCCATCAGGCCGATGAGGTTCGCCGCGCCGTGACAACTCCCGGGATCGGCTTCATTGAACAGAAGGAGCAAAAAGGCACCGGACACGCGCTGCTGGTGGGACGCGACGCCCTCGCCGGGCTCGACGGCTTTCTCGCGATCGTCTACGGCGATGGACCCCTGCTCCGCGCCGCTACCCTGGAACGAATGATCGATGCCGCGGCCGCCACCAGTGGCGCCGGTGTTCTTCTCTCCGCCGAAATGCGCGACCCCACCGGCTATGGACGCGTGATCCGGTCGGTGGCCGGACGCGTCGCGGCCATTGTCGAACAAAAAGCCGGCACGCCCGAACAACTGGCCATTCGCGAGGCCAATATGGGGATCTATTGCTATCGAGCCGATCTGTTCTGGAAGCACGTGGATGAGATCCGCCCGGATAATCCCGCGCACGAATATTACCTCACCGACATGGTTGAGATTCTCTACCGCGCCGGGCACGCCGTGGAAGCGGTGCGCATCGACGATCCGGGCGAAGTGCTCGGGATCAACAACCGCGTGGAGCTGGCCGAAGCCGACCGCCTGCTGCGAGCCCGCAAAGCACGCGAGCTGATGCTCGAAGGCGTCACCATCGAAAAGCCCGAAACCGTGATGATCGATATGGACGTCCGCGTCGGAATCGACACCGTCGTCTCGCCTTTCGCCGCCATTCTGGGCCGGACCGTCATCGGCGAAAACTGCCGTATCGGCGCCGGCGCCATCGTGGCCGACTCCGAGCTGGCCGACGAGGTGGAAATTGCTCCCTATACGCTGGTGGCGTCCTCGCGCTTCGAACGCGGCGCTCAAGCCGGTCCGTTCGCCCGCCTGCGCATGCAGGCGCACGTCGAAGAGGGCGCTCACATCGGCAATTTCGTCGAATTGAAGAAGACCCGTCTGGGCCGCGGCGCCAAAGCCAATCACCTGGCCTATCTCGGTGATTCCCAGATCGGAGCGCGGACCAATATCGGCGCCGGCACCATCACCTGCAACTATGACGGGACGCGCAAGCATCCCACCCGCATCGGCGAGGGCGCGTTCGTCGGCAGCAATTCCACGCTGGTCGCGCCCATCGAGATCGGCGAGGGCGCATACATCGCGGCCGGTTCGGTGATTACCGAAAACGTTCCCGACGATGCTTTAGCTCTCGGCCGCGAACGCCAGGTAGTGAAGCCGGAATGGGCCAAGAAGCGCCGGGCGCTGGGGAAATAGCGCCGTTTGGCCGGCGGCCGCGGGTCTTCGTTGGTTACGCGGCCTGCTACCGTCCCAGCCGCTGCTTGCAGGTCTGGATGATGGCCGCCGCCGACCCCTTTTGCTTGATCACGGACAACGCGCAGTCGCAGTAGCTCTCGGCTGCCGCCCGGGAGATGCTTGCCGACCGCATCGCGGATTGCCGGCACGAGTTTCGAAAACTGACGTCGAAAGCCTGCTGGAAGGTCGACTGCTTGTCAGGAGCCGGCGTTGCACTGGCCGCGTCCGCCCGCCGGAAAACCACGTTTCCGACCAAACCGCCGAAAACCACGCCGAGCGCCAGAACACACGCGATCAGGCCGATTTTCCATCCGGCCGAGCTGGCCGGCGGTTTCACCGGCTGCATGTAGCTGGCCGCGCCGTGACTTTCCGCCGGTTGCCCCAGGAAATTGGTTACGGCCGGCGTTCGGGCCGCGTCGGCGCCCTGCTGGGCCGACCCCGCTTGGGCGGATGGACGGCCGCACCAATTGCAATACACATCCGAGTTATCGTTGGTTCCACCACATTGGCATTGCCAGGACATAGACGCTGTGGCTGAATCATCTCACGTTGCCTATCTTCTGGCATCTTGACGATTGATGGGACCGGAGTGCTAACCGCCGATATTAACCGGCAACGCCGTCCATCTGAGATTGTCCGCAAGCGATAGCGGAATTTGCGCAACCGGGTTCTGTTTGCCTCATTCCCACAACGTCATCTGCCGCGCCCCGGCTTTTCGACGCCGGCCGTCGAACACCGTGCGGCCGTGCAGTTGGCGGGAAATCGCGCGTTCATGGCGAACGGCCGCGTCGAAATCGGCGGCCGGCTCCATCTCGTGCTCGACTACCTTCACGAACTTCTCGAGCCGGCGGAAGCCCTCGATCTTGACGCCGCCATCCAACTTCGCGTTGTCGAGCGCGCGCCGCAACACGCCGATCGATTCGTCGTAAGTCTTCAACGGCACCGGGAACGGATGCCCGTCTTTGCCGCCCAAAGCGAACGAGAAGCGCGCCGGATCGGAGAACCGCACCGGCGTCCCGTGGACCACTTCGGCGACCATTGCCAGCGTCTGCAGCGTGCGTGGACCGAGGTTTTCCACCAGCAACAGGTCGGCGAAACTCTTCAGGTCGCGCTCGTACGCGACCGCCAGAACCGCTCCCAGCCGCTTCAGATCCACGTCCTCCGCGCGTACGTCATGATGACGGGGCATGGCAAGGCGGCGCACTTCGCCGAGGGTGGTATCGGGCGCCGCCTGCGCCATCGTAATCAGGGCCCGTTGAGCGGGCGCGGCCGCGGCGTCCACCAGGTTCATGATGACGCCCTGGTGCGCGCCGGCGATCCCGGTGTGGGGATCGGCCACGAAATCGCGCACCTCGGAGGAATGCCAGTGATAGCGGCGCGCCAGGCCGGATTGATCGTTGAGCCCCTGCTGCACGATGGACCACTCTCCATCGGCCGCGACGATAAACGAATGCAGGTAAATCTGGAATCCATCGGCGATGCAGTTGTTATCGATCTTGGCGGTGAGGCGGCTGGCTCGAACCAGGGCCTCGCCATCCAGGCCGCTGCTTCCCGCGATGGCGCGCAGCTCAGCCGGCGTGTTGCGCGAATGCCGGCCGCGTCCGCCGCAGACGTACAGCCCGAGCTCCGCCGCGCGCGGATTGAGCCCTCGCTTGAGCGCTCCTACCACCGACGTGGTGATGCCGGAGGAGTGCCAGTCCATCCCCATCACCGACCCGAGCGCCTGGAACCAGTAGGGGTTGCTGATCCGCGAGAGAAACGCCGGGCGGCCGTAGTGAAGCAAAATGCTCTCCACGATAGCGGTCCCGAGCTGCGTCATCCGGTCGGCCAGCCAGCCGGGCACACGCCCGCCGTGCAAAGGCAGATCCGCGACGCCCGAACGCTTCACATTCCCTATTGTCTCGATTTCACCGCCGGCTGTCTGCTTGACCGCGGCCGGTCGAGAGCCCGGCACCGGGAGCCGTATTTAAAACCCTGGCGGATGCTCGCCCATCACGTGGAAGCTCCGTTCCAGCGCCATACCTGCGCGGGCGACCGTGCCCTCGTCGAACAGGCGTCCCAGCAGGGTCACGCCATGCGGAACGCGGCGCGGCGGAGAGAACCTGGGCAGCGGGTGCGCCGGATCGGGGGCCCAATCGCTCCGCGCTTCCGACACTTCCACGAAACCGGCGCGCAGCGTCAGCGACGGATGCCCCGTGAAATTGCTGATCGTCAGCATTTCGTCGCGAAGCGAAGGCACCAGCAGCAGGTCGACCTGGCCGAAGATGCGTGCCATCTCCTGCGCGACCCGGCGGCGCATACGATCGCATTGCACAAAGTCGACCGCCGAAAGGAATCGCGCCTGGCGGAAGATATTCGGCCAGGCGTCGTAAACTTGCGCCTTCAATTCCGCCAAATGGCCCGACAGCGTGAGCTCTTCGAAAGCGGCGGCGGCCTCGGCGAACAGGATCAACTGCATGGAATCGTATGGCCAGTCGGGCAGCGAGACCTCGTGCGTGGTCATACCCAGCCCGCGAACGGCCTCCAGCGCCGCGCGATCGACGTCGGTGGCTCCGGCGTCCTTCATCCATGCGGGGAAATAGCCGACGCGCAGTCCTTCCACCGGCGCGGCGGCGTCGAAATCGAGGCGCGACGGCACGCTGGCGAGATCGCCGGCATCGGGACCGGAGATCGCCTGCAACACGAGCATCCCGTCTTCCACGCCGCGGGTCATCGGCCCCAGCTTGTCGAGCGACCAGCATAAGGTCATGGCCCCGGTGCGCGGCACGCGGCCATATGTCGGACGCAGGCCGGTTACGCCGCACCGCATCGATGGGCTGACGATGCTGCCGCCGGTTTCGCTGCCGATCGAAAAGCCCACGAGTCCCGCCGCGGTGGCCGCTCCCGGTCCGGCGCTCGATCCCGAGGCGCCTTCTTCGAGCAGCCAGGGATTCATCGTCTGGCCCCCGAACCAGATATCGTTGAGCGCCAGCGCGCCCAGGCTCAATTTCGCGATCAGCACGGCGCCCGCGTCGTACAGACGTTTGACCACCGCCGAGTCCTGCTGCGGCACGCGGTTCCGGTAGGGCTCCGCTCCCCAGGTTGTCGCGATCCCGGCGGTATCCAACAGGTCTTTTACGCCGAACGGTATCCCGTGCAGCGGACCGCGATATCTGCCGGCGGCGATTTCGCCATCGGCCTTCTTTGCCTGCGCCAGCGCCTGATCGCGCGTGAGGGTGATAATGCAGCGAAGCTTGGGATCGAACCGCTGGATGCGGTCGAGGTAGATGCCGGTGAGCCGCTCGCTGGACAGCTTGCGCGATTCAATCCACCGCGAAAGCCGGGTCACCGGCGCGTAAGCGATATCGGAATCGTTTGCCGGCAGGGGAGCGCCGTCGGCCTTGCTGCGGATGAAGCGATCGCGGCCGGGCATGCTGTCGAGGCCCGGCAGCATGGGATCCCAGCGAGTGGCGGGCGCCAGGGATTCGCCGGGAGCGAACTTGCGCGGTCCCGTGCGGCGCTCGTAAAGCGCCGCCATGTTCTTGCGCCAGCTCGAAGCCGCCTGCTCGCGTTCGCCGGCTTTCAGATTGAATTGAACCAGCTTCTCAGCCTCGGCGAAGGTCGTCGTGGAAACCGGCGGTCCCACCTCCGCCGAGGTGCCGAATGCCGGCGGCGCGCCCGCCGGCGCGTTTTCGGCCGACTTCTGTTGGCTCTTCTTACATGCGGCTGCGGCGGCCATCAAGCCCATGGATGCGCCGCCCAGAAACTGCCTGCGCGATTTGGCCATCGCAATATTGTAAGGCTCCGCGGCGATGGCCAGCCGCCTTCCCGGGGTCGTACGGGGTCGTACCGGGAGTTTACGGTTGGATCGCGATCGTCCGTCCGGTCCTGGCCGATTCGCGGGCAGCCTCCAGGATCTGCACCACCACTACATTCACCGCCAACGACGACAGACCTTCCGGCTGCTTCTCTCCGCGAACCACCGCCGTGAAGTACGAGATAGCGTCGTGTTCCCCCGGTATCCGTTCGGGCGGCTTGCGGATCTCCTCGTGTTGTCCCGGCAAGTGTACCGTCAGCGTGGTGCCCCGATTGGACGTGACGGCGGATCCACGCTGTCCGTAAACCTCGAAATCCTTGCGGTCGAACGGCCAGTTCCAGGATGCCTCGATCACGCCTTGCGCCTTGGGATATTCCAGCAGCACGGTGGCGTCATCGTCCACGCGGGCGTAGATTTCAGGTTTGTTCGATTGCGTAATGGCCGTGACTTTCAGCGGCGGCTTGCCGTCCATCAGCCACGTCATGAAATCGGCGCCGTAGCAGCCGAAATCAAATAACGCGCCGGCGCCGTTGCGCAGCGGATCGGTGAGCCAGTCCAAAAACTCCGGCTGCACGCCGATCTCTTTCGGACCGGAGTGCCCGGTTTCCGCCACCATGCGGCGGATTTCACCGGCGGATTTTTGTTCGTGGAACATCGCCCACACCTCCGGCATCGCCGGATACCAGGTGGTTTCGTAATTCACGATTACGGGCACCCGGTACCGGTCCGCGGCCTGCTGAATCGCGCGCGCTTGCGCCATGTCCACCGATAACGGCTTCTCCATCATCACCGGGATGTGCCGCGGGGCGCAGGCTTCGACAACCTCGAGGTGGGCGAACGTGTCCGTGAATGCCGCCACTGCTTCCGGACGAGCCGAATCGAGCATCTTCGCCAAATCGGTGAAGAGCATATCCTGCGGGAAGTTGCTCGACTTGGCATATTTCGCCAACAGGTCGGCCGATGGATCATAGAGGGCGACGATTTCGACGTCGTTCTTCCGCGATGCTGCGGTGTGCAGGAATCCCGAGACGTGGCCGTGATTCAATCCCGCGATCGCCAGCCGCAGCGGCTTATGTTCCGCGGATTGCGCCGCCGCACTGGAAACCAGGACCGCGCCCAGGATCGTGAATCTCATGGATCGCATTTTGGACCAACTCAGCCTGCCGTGTCGAAAGAGAACACTTTTGCCCAGTGTACCCGAGAGGATCGGAGATTCTGCTGGAATTGACCTGATTCCGCATGGAATCTGGACCGGGACCCTCCAAAATTGTTAAAAAAGCCACCTGAGCTGCCGATATGCCTTACGGGGTTGAAGTGTGATCTCTATTCGCAAACAGATCGATGAAGCCGACCACTTTTCTTCCCGGTTCGAGGCTTTGCGTCATGCCCATCTGGCACTTACCGGCGCATTGCCCGAAGCCGGCAAAGCGGCCGACCCCGATCTGGCGGCTCGCGCCAAAGCACTCCTCGATCAGGCCGCCCTGGCGGTCCTCTATGAAGCTTCCACCAAGCAGTTGGAAGAGGCCGGCAGCGTGGCCCTTAACCAACTCCGGACCATCTGCCGCGCCAATACTACCGCCATCGAAGAACGTGACGCCTCATTGAAAGAAGTTGCCGGCGCCTTCGCGGATTGCATCAAAGGCTTCAAAGGTTATGGCGAACGCCACAACTCCCATCTCGAAGGCATCGCCGTCGAATTCGAAAGCCTTTCCCGGTTGAACGATGTTAATGAGCTGCGCCACCGTCTGCACGATCATGTGGCCAAGCTTCGAGCATCCGTGGACGCGATGCGCCGTGAAAGTGAAGAAGCCATCCGCCACTTCGAGTCACAGATTGTCTCCTTTCAGCAGCGCCTCGAAACGGCTCGCCGCGAGTCGAAGTTCGACCGGTTAACGGGTTTGGGCAACCGCCGCGAAGCCGAACAGCAGCTTCGCCAACTGGATACGCGGAAGCCTCCGGTCTCCGTACTGCTCTTCGATATCCTGGGGTTTCGGGAAATCAATCGCAAGAACGGCGCTCCCTTCGGAGACAAAGTGCTGCAGGCGCTCGCCCATACCCTGGTCGAGTGTTTCCCCGAAAAGGACTCGCTGTTCCGCTGGGGCGCCGACGAATTCCTGGTGATCGCGGAGGGCCGCCTGCCGGCGCGTCTCGAAGCCTGCAAGTTGATCTGCCGCCGTTTCGCGACGGATAGCAACTACAGCGTGAACGGCATCAAACGTGTCACGGCGAGTGTGGCCTGCGGTGGAACCGAATACCGTCCGGGTGATCCCGTGGACGATCTTTACCGCCGCGCCCGTCAAAATCTCGATCAGGGCGGGGGAGGATAATTGGCTTTCCTGCCCCATAACCTGGAACAGCGTCTTTCCGATCTGATCGCGTTCCAGTGTGTCCTGCTGTCCTTGCGGGGCACCGGATCCGATGCCTCGGAAGAGATTCTCTGGCAGACATTCCTCTCGAGTCTTGTTCTGCAATTCAATATTCCTTTTGCCTGGTACGGCGTCCGTACCGCCGATGGGCTGCGGCCGATGGTCGGGTATCCGCTTCTCGCCATGGATGAAGAAGACCTTCCATCCGTCGTCCCGGCCGATTCGCCGTGGTTGACCCACGCTGCCCTGAATCTCCCCGTCGTGGTCGATGGTTCGGCGGAGGGCAGCCTGGTCTTAACCGGCTGTCCCCCGGAGCCGGATCGGTGCGATCAGATTGCGATTCTGACCACCGAATTGGCCACCATGCTCTCCGAGCGGCGCTCGCGGCTGCGGCATGAAGAAGAGCTCTGCATCGCCAAGCTGCAGGCGGATGAAGCCAATCATGCGAAAAGCCTGCTCCTGGCCAACATGAGCCATGAAATCCGTACACCCATGACCGGTGTCATCGGATTTACGAACCTGCTGGCCGCTACGCCGCTGAATGCCGAACAACAGGATTACGTCGAGCAGATCCGAACCAGCGGAGAAGCTCTCCTGACGCTCATCAACGATATTCTGGACTACTCGAAGACGTCCGCCGGGAAACTCACGCTGGAGTCCCGTCCGTTCGATCTTCGCGCGGCTGTCGAGCAGGCCGCCGGGCTGCTCGCCGTTCAGGCGGCCGGCAAGCAGCTTCCCCTTACGTTCTCCATCGACAAATCCGTACCCGCTATCGTGATCGGCGACGCGGTGCGGCTGCGGCAGATTCTGGTGAATTTGCTGGGGAACGCCGTGAAATTCACGGACCGCGGCGAGGTTTCGCTGGCTGTCTCGGCGCGCTTCTGCGGCAAGAACGTCTATGAGGTCCTCTTCGTCGTGCGCGACACCGGACTCGGAATCGCGCCCGAACATCAGCAGCACATATTCGATTCCTTCAGCCAGGTGGACCCCTCCATTAGCCGCAAGTACGGCGGCACCGGACTGGGTTTGGCAATCAGCAAGTCGCTGGCCGAGCAGATGGGAGGCGGGATGTCGGTGGAGAGCCAGCTCGGCTGCGGCTCCACGTTTCGCTTCTCGATACGGGCCGAGGCTGCGGCTCCGGACTCGTCGCCCGCGAAACTGCAGCCCGGCGGGGTCCGCGCCGACCTTCCGCCGATGCGGGTAATGGTGGCCGACGACAACGTGGTCAACCGGAAGGTTCTGGCCATCACCCTGGAACGTATGGGAATCCATCCGGAACTGGCAGCCAATGGCGCCGAAGTTCTCGAACATCTTGGCCGCGATTCGTACGATGTCATTCTGATGGATGTGCAAATGCCCGTAATGGACGGGCTGGAGGCGACGCGCCGCATCCGCCAGGAAATTCCCGCCAGTGCACAGCCGCGCATCATCGCCATGACCGCCGCCGCTTTTCCGGAGGACCGGGCAAACTGTATCGAAGCCGGCATGGACGATTACGTCTGCAAACCGGTCAATGTCGAGGAATTGGTGCAGGCATTGCGCCGTTCCGTTCCGGCCGCCGCCTGAGCGTCCTCCATCCCTCCCCGCTATCCTGGGAATATGGGTCAGCGGCTTCTTCTCGCGTTGCTCTTCTGCGGTGTCACCGCTTTTCCGCAGAATTCCGCGCCGGTCACGCTCGCCGTCCATCTTTTGGTGCCTTGCGCCGGCCCGGGCGCCGGCCGGCCCGTGCGGCTGCCGGGCGTCGACCCTTCGCTTTGTCTCGACAAGACGCCTTTCCTGACCGAGAAGGACGTGGCCTCGGCGGAGCTGCACAACAATTCGAAAGGCCGCCCGAACGTCTTCCTGACGTTCCACGAGGAAGCCGCGGTCCGCGAGCTGGATGTCACGCGGCGCAATGTCGGCGGCCGCGTCGCGATCGTCGTGGATGGCAGGATCGTATCCGCGCCCGCGGTCTCTTCCTCGTCCCGCCTTCTTTACATCGACGGGAACTACACCGAAAAACAGGCCCAGGCATTGGTCGCGGCGTTTAATAAGATCGCCGGGTTGAGGTGAGGATCCTCTATCCGCGAAGCTTGGTTTCGAAAGGCATCACCACCCAGAACGTGCTGCCCTGCCCCACCACGCTGCGCACCCCCACCGACCCGCCCTGCGCTTCCACGATGTGGCGAGTCAGCGCCAGCCCCAGCCCAGTCCCCTGGTCGGCTTTGCGGCTGTTGGGAAGCTGCTGAAATTCCTGAAACAGGCGCGTAATCTCCTCCGGGGAGATGCCGATCCCCGTATCGGCGACCTCCACGCGAAACTGCCGCGTGTTCTCCCGCATCATCTTCACCGAAATGCGCCCGTCCTTGGGCGTGAACTTCACCGCGTTGGAGAGGTAGTTGTAAAGCACCTGCTTGAAGCGCGAGGCATCGATGAAAGCTTCGATATCGGGAGTGAGATCGAGCGAAAGCGTCAGGTTCTTGCGCTCGGCCAGCGGCCGGATGACGTCCCGCACTTCATAGATCAGCTTGCTGACATCCACCAGCTCGGGGCGGAACTCCATCTTGCCGGCCTCCACCTTCGACAGGTCGAGGATGTCGTTGATGAGCTGCAGCAGGTGGCGGGCGCTTGTGAGGATGTCGGAAAGACATTCTCTGTGCTCGTCGGAAAGCGGGCCAAGCCGTCCGTCGTACATGAGCTCGGAAAACCCGATGATGCCGTTAAGCGGCGTGCGCAGCTCGTGCGAGACGCTGGCCAGGAACCGGCTCTTGGCCATGGTGGCGGAGCGGGCTGCCTCGAGAGCGCGGCCCAGTTGCTCGTTCTTGTTCCGCAGCTCCATCGCATACTGCTCGACTTTGCGGGCGGCGATAGCGGCCAGATTGCGCTCCGTGACATCCATCAGGGACCGGCAGGTGCCGATCACCTCGCCGCTGGCCGACCGGATCAGCCTCTCGCGGATCTCCACTGAAATCCGCGAGCCGTCATCGAGCAGGTAGTCGCATTCGAACGGGCCGGTCTCGGTGCCGGTGGCGATTCTCTCCATCATCGCGGCGCTTACCGCTTCCTGCTGATCGGGGTCGACGAATTCCCAGGCCCGCTTGCCCATCACCTGGTCGGGGGCGCACTTGAGCAAACCGCAGACCGCGTCGTTGAACCGCTGTACCACGCCTTCGGTATCGGTTTCTTCGTAGGGAATGGGCGCGCTCTCGAAAAGATCGCGGTAGCGGCTTTCGCTTTCGCGCAGCTTGCTCTCGCGTTCGCGGAGGAGCACCGCGGTATTCTCGATCTGCCGCGCCAGCGAGGCGATTTCATCCGTTCCCCGCCGGTACGGCTCGAGAGGCAGGCCGTGCGCCAGCCGCCGCGCATTCTCTTCCACTTTGCGAATCCGCCGTCCCATCCGCCCGGCCACTACCAGGTGGATGGAAAGCGCCAGCAGCGGCCCCACGATGCCGCAGACCAGGATGACCGTGAACAACGTGCGCCGCGCCTTGTCGCTTTCCAGGCGGGCCGTTTCATAAATCCGGTCGGCGTCCCCGTTGACCGCGCCCAACTGCTTTTGCAACTCGCCCGTCAAAGTGCCGCTGCGCGACAGAATCTGGTTGGCGGCCGGAGCGCCCGGACTGGATCCGAATGCTTCGGTGTCCCGCAGGACGGAGATCTCGTCATGGCACAGACGCGCCACTTCGCGAGCTGCCGGCGCGGCTGCCGTCGCCGGTGGCAGTGTTGAAAATCCAGACAGCGAATCCTCGAGCCGCCTGGCCGCCGTCTCCAGCACATTGCTCCCGGCCGCGCCCGACGAAAAGAACTGGCTCAAAGCGGCATGGGCATCAAATACAGCGCCCTGCAGACGGACAATCGCCGACCGCGCCGCATATGTCTCGGTGACCACCTGCTGGGAATTCTGCAGCTCGGCCTCCGCCCAATAGATCCCGAACATCGCCACCAGCAGCACCACTACCGGCACGAGCATGACGCCCAGACCTTGAGCGGTCAGGGAAACCCGCCATCTTTGCAATACGGACGGGGCACTTATCTGGTCTGCCATCGGGTTTTTAGGCGCTGGACGAAAGACTCTGAAAGACTATTGTAAGCTCTCGACGATCAGCCGGATGCATCGAACTTACCGGCCGGCGTTGTGGAATTCAGGCACAATCCTTAAGTCGCGATTACGGTTTGCCAGATAACGGCTTTCTCGTGCTATCACTAAAACTGAATGGATCGAATCGGGCGCTACAAGGTGGTGAGGGAACTCGGCCGCGGCGCCATGGGTGTGGTCTATCACGCCATAGACCCGAACATCGGCCGTCCGGTGGCCATTAAGACCATCCAACTCGGCGAACGGCGGACTCCCGAAGAGCAGGAACGTCTTCGCGAGCGGCTGTTCCGCGAAGCCCGCTCCGCCGGAATCCTGTCTCATCCCGGCATTGTCACCATCTACGACGTCGAGCAGCAGGACAGCCTGGCTTATATCGCGATGGAATATGTCGATGGCCCCACGCTCGATCAGTGGCTTTCGGAACAGCAGATCATCACACCGGAGTGGATGTTCAGCATTCTGGCGCAGACCGCCAACGCCCTCGATTACGCTCACGGCAAGGGTATCGTTCATCGCGATATCAAGCCGGCCAACATCATGCTGGCGGCCGATGGGACCGCCAAAATCACCGATTTCGGCATCGCGAAAATCAACACCTCGGAACAATTCACCATGACCGGCTCGATCGTCGGCACGCCGCATTACATGTCGCCGGAGCAGGTGCAGGGGCAGGCGGTGGATGGCCGGTCGGACCAGTTTTCCCTGGCCGTGATGACCTACGAGATGCTGACGGGCGAAAAGCCGTACACCGGCGAGCACCTGACGACCGTGGTTTACAAGATTGTGGCGGAAGACCCGGTGGCGCCGCATCGGTTGAACCCGACCTTGAGCGGCCCCATCGAACTCGCCCTGCGCAAGGCCATGTCCAAGAAGCCGGACGGCCGTTATCGCACCTGCCGCGAGTTCGTGGACGCGCTGGAGAAGGCTTGCGCCGCCACCAAAGGCTGGAAGACCATGCCGCGCGGCGGCAGTTCCAATGAGCCGACCCAGATCGACAGGGTCGCCCCGCCTGGTTCGCTGCCTCCGGCGCGGCATCCGGCGCGCCCCGATTCCGTAACCGGCGAAAAGGCGGTCCGCCGCAAATCCGGTTTTCTGCCGTTTCTGATGGCGGTGCTGATGGCGGCCGGCCTGCTGGCCCTCATCGGATGGCAGTACTCTGGCTGGACCAGCCACAAGGGCCTTGGCCAAAACGAGAAGACCGAAACACAGCCTGACCTGGCGGCCGACAAGAACGCTCAGCAGACCCCGCCCACAGCTAATCCGGACGATATCAAGCCGAGTCCGCTGGCGCCGCCCGCTCAGGACACCTCCAGGCCCGAGCCGGAAACCAAGTCTACTGACGATCACGGAGCCAACCCGCCTTCGCCGCCGCCTAAACCGAGGTCCGAGCCCACCGCCGAGCACAAGACCGTCGTCCCGCAGCCGCAGCCTTCGCCGCCGAACCCGCAGCCGGTCCAGGTCCTGACCAGTCCCGCGGGAGCCACCGCCATGCTCGACGGGCAACCGGGTACCACCTGCACCACTCCCTGTTCGCTTCCGGCTCTGCCGGGCCATCATACGATCAGCGTGTCGATGCCGGGATTTCACGTGGAGCGGCGCGAAGTGGATGTCAGCACGGCTCCGGTGGACCTTGCCCCGATGATTCTGCGCGCCCCCACCGGCACCTTAATGCTCTCCAGCGTCCCACAGGGAGCGACCATCACCGTGAACGGCAAGCGCATCCCGCAGGTGACCAACACCCAGCTCCAACTTCCGCCGGGGACTTACAACATCGCCGTGGAAAAGGACGGCCGCCGCGGCACCGGTACGGTGGTCTTCCGCAGCGACGAGATTCAGACTATGCGGCTGATTCTGGGCCAATGATCGGGGTGCGCCCTACAGCGAAGCCGCCGACCAGTGAGACCGCTCGATGATGGTGCGCGGCTCGTAGGTGTGGCCTTCCAACAGGCGGCGTTCCTCGCGCCGCGCCGACCACAAGAGGATGGGTCCCAGGACGCGGGTCAAGACTTGCGTGGCCAAACCGAATTCGCGGCCGATTTCCTTGCGCAGCTCGCGGATCTTCTGGCTGACCGCTTCATTCACACCCTTCAGGTGGCGCTCCATCGCCCACAGCGCGCCGGCATACCCGTCGCGCAGCGATCGGACTTCCCAGGCGAAACGGGCGCGCACGCGGGCATCCGGGTCGTTCTTGTAGCGGCGCCATCCTTCCAGCGTCGTACGGCAAATCCGGTAAATACTCGGACCGTTGCGCTCGAAATCGCGGCGAAATGCCCAGTCGAGCCAGCGTTTGGAATCCTCGCGTGAAATCGCGGCATGCTGGAAATTGAATTGGTGCTGGCCGTGAATGTCGGCCAAATCGACGCCTTCCAGCATGCGGCCCTGCTCCGTCATCTCGGCAAATAGCGGCGTTCCGGGAACCGGGGTGTAGAGCATGAACTGGTGGAAGTCGGTGTCGTGCGAAATGGCATGCTCGATCTCATCGTGGATATTGCCCGGTGTGTGGTGTTCCAGTCCCACGATGGTCGAGCCGAGCGTTTTGATGCCGTGGTGCCGCAATTCGGCGGTGAGCTTCCGGGTATCGGCGCCGTGCAGCTTGCTGTATCCCGCTTTCGGCGATTCCAGCCCCATCCAGACCCAGGAGACGCCCAATTCCACCAATTCGCGGAAGGAATACTGCCCGATCGCGTTGGCCGAGGAGAAAACATACAGCGCCCATGCCTTGCCGTCCGCCTTCATGCGATCGAGCAGTTCCATCGCTCGTTTCTTGTGGAGCAGGAAATTCTCATCCATCATGAAGAACGATTTGGCGCCCAGCCGGTGCTCCATCCTCGACATGATGCCGAATAACTCCGCGCCGGAATCGTAGAAATTCAGGAACTTCCCTTTGCCGCCGAAAAAGGCCGAGGTGGTGCAGAAATTGCAGCCCATGGGGCATCCGACCGAGGGGATGATGGTCGCCGCAGTGGCGCCTTTTCGCTGCGGCAGCTTCAAGCCCAGGGTGCGGACGTCAAATCCGGAAATGATCTCGGGATGCTGGATTGGCGCGTTCTCGTCTTCGCCCAGGAAGCGGCGCATCCAGGAGATACCGTCGCCTTTCACGATGTAGTCGGCATCGATCAGGTGGTCGAGGCCGGGAATCGCGGCCACATGTCCGCCCACTACGATCGTGGCGTGGGGTTTCAGTTGGCGCACCATGCGGCACATCTCGCGCACCTTGCCGACGTTCACAATGATCGACGAAATGCCCACGATGTCATAGTCGTGGGCTTGCAGTTCGGCTTCGAAAATCGCGCGCGTAGGGAAATCGAGAACCGTTGTGGGAGCCGATATGTTCTTTTGGATCATGAGGATCCCCCATGATCGATGGAACATGCGGAGGGAGAACGGTCCCTGCTCGCGCGTCACCTGGTTGTGGTACAGCTCCATCGGGTTGATTCGGCGGCTGCCGAACTCGTCGTCCTGAGCGTAAGGTCCGAAAACGGAGGTCAGGAGTATGCGGGCGCCGGTGCCTTTGGGATGTTGTGGCATTTCGGGTAATGAGTGCAGAAAACCTGATTTTACCACGCGTGTAGAACCAGCGGCCCAATTTTGCCGCTTTTTGCCGGATGTAGGGCAGACGGTCGTTTTGTGCGGACGTAGGGCAGACGGTCGTTTGGTGCCGTCTGCCAAAAGATCCGACAGGCGGCAAACCACGACCGCCTGTCGTACCGGCCCGCTTTATCTCTCTTTTTTGAGCTTTTCGCGCTGTTCGCGCAGAACCGCCTTGCGGCTGAGCTTGATCTTGTTGCCTTCGAGCGCCAGAACCTTCACCAGGATTTGATCGCCTTCCTTCAGCTCGTCGCGCACGTCGCGAATTCGGTTTTCGGCGATTTCGCTGATGTGCAGCAAACCGTCCGTCCCGGGGAAGATCTCGACGAACGCGCCGAAATCCACCAGCCGCACCACTTTGCCAAGATAGGTCTTGCCCACCTCGGCCGTCGCCGTAAGATCGCTGATGATCTGGATGGCTTTGTTGGCGGAAGCTTCATCCGACGACGCCACGTGCACCGTACCGTCGTCCTCGACATCGATCTTGACGCCGGTCTGCTCGATGATTCCGCGAATCACCTTGCCGCCAGGTCCAATCACGTCGCGGATTTTATCGGTCGGAATGTGCAGCGTGTAAATGCGCGGCGCGTATTGCGAGATGGCGGTCTTGGCATGCGGAATCGCCGCCAGCATCTTCTCCAGGATGAAAAGACGTCCGCGGCGGGCCTGTTCCAGGGCTTCCTCCATGATCTTGGTGGTCACGTTGGGAACCTTGATGTCCATCTGCAGGCCGGTGATGCCTTCACGCGTGCCCGCCACCTTGAAGTCCATGTCGCCGTAGTGATCTTCCGCGCCCGCGATATCGGTGAGGATCGCGTACTTGTCGCCTTCCTTCACCAGGCCCATGGCGACTCCGCTGACATGCGTGGACATGGGCGCGCCGGCATCCATCAACGCCAGCGAGGCGCCGCAGACCGTGGCCATCGAGCTGGAACCGTTCGACTCCAGAATGTCGCTGACCACGCGCATGGTGTAGGGGAAGATATCCTCGCCGGGAATGAGCGCTGTAAGAGCCCGTTCCGCCAGCGCCCCATGGCCGATTTCGCGCCGCCCCGGCCCGCGCATGAAGCCGGTTTCGCCGACGCTGAACGGCGGGAAGTTGTAATGCAGCATGAAGCGCTTCGAAGCCTCGCCAGGCTCCAGCAATTCGATGCGCTGCTCGTCTTCCTTGGTGCCCAGGGTGACCGTGACCAGCGCCTGCGTTTCGCCGCGCGTGAACAGCGCCGATCCGTGAGTGCGGGGCAGGACGCCGGTTTCGATGGTGATCAGCCGGATCTCGTCGAACGCGCGGCCATCGGGCCGCCGCCGGTTGATCAGCATGTCATCGCGGAAGATGCGCTCCTTCAGCGCGTCATAGCACTTGCCGGCTTCTTCCTGTTGGTCCTCGTCCGTGAACGCTTCCAGCACCTTCTTTTTGATGGAATCCACCAGCGCGTAGCTTTCCAGCTTCTCGTGTTTCTGGGTGTTGAGCGCGTCCGTCAGGTCGGCGCGAGCAGCCGCGGACACCTGGCCGTAGATTGCCTCATCCAGGACCGGCGGGATGAATTCCTTCTTGCGCTTGCCGGCCAGTTTCACCAGCTCGCGTATGGATGCCGCGATCTTCTTGCAGCAATCATGGCCGAATTCGATGGCTCCGAGGACTTCCGCCTCGGAGACCTGCTGCGCGCCGGCTTCCACCATCACGATGCCGCCCTCGGTGCCCGCTACCACGATGTTGAGCTTCGATTCGCGGCCTTCGGTATAACTCGGATTGGCCATGTACTGGCCGTCCTTCATTCCGACGCGGACTCCGGCCAGCACGTGCGGGAACGGAATATCCGAAATAGCCAGCGCAGCGGCGGCGCCTACGATCGCGAGCGAGTTCGGATCCTGTTCGGGATCCGCCGACAGGACCATCGCGATAATTTGGGTTTCGTTGAGGAATCCTTCGGGAAATAACGGGCGGATCGGACGATCGATCAGCCGGCTGGTGAGAATCTCCTTCTCGGAGGGACGTCCCTCGCGCTTGATGAATCCGCCGGGGATTTTCCCGGCGGCATACGTGTATTCACGATAATCGACGGTCAGCGGGAAAAAACCCGCGCCGGGCTTAGGTTCGTTGGCCATGCACGCGGTAACGAGCACGACGGAATCGCCGGAGCGGACAACCACCGCTCCATTGGCCTGTTTGGCCATTTTGCCGGTTTCCAGGGTAATTTTCCGGTCACCCAAATCAACTTCAACTGTATGCGACATTTCTAAACTTTCTTACCTCCAACCTCGGCCATGGAACGGTGCTTCCGTTTGCCGTGTGAGACTGGAGTTGACAGGATGTGACGCATCCGGACCGGGGCCACGCGCCCCATCCGGACGGCCAATAGGTATGAATCGGAAGCGTCCGCCGACTGCTGGAAGCTCAGCTCCCGAGCGAATGGAACTAACGGCGAATGCCCAAACGTTGCAGAACTGATTTGTAGCGCTCTGGATCCGTATCGCGCAGGTACGTCAGAAGCCGGCGGCGCTTCGCGACCAATGTCAGCAGGCCCTTGCGGGAGCCATGGTCCTTGCGATGCGTCTTGAAGTGCTCCGTAAGCAGCGAAATGCGCTTGCTCAACAGGGCAATCTGTACTTCTGGCGACCCGGTATCGGTTTTGTGGCGCTGATTGCTGGTGAGGATCTGCCGCTTTGCTTCAATCGCCAGTGCCATTCTAAGGGTAATGCTCCTTGTCTTCTCTTAATCTCGTTTCGGTACGATGAACATAATAACACAGCCGTGGGTCGAAACGGCCCGAAGCGTGCCCGCCACGCCGTCCGCACGGTTCCCCACCCGGAGAAATCAGACACAGATACGCTCACGTAGGGTTTCGGGTTCACGATTCCCGCCGGCCGGATACATAGTTGAAAAGCCGCTTGTGATACTCTGGCAGGTGCTAGGAGGAGGGACTAAGTGAAACGCAAAACTCAGGTGCTGTCGCTGGCCGGCGTCGCCGCTCTGGCGTTGTTCGCTCAGAAATCCGGGATCCTGCATCCCGAAATGGCCGTCCAGACTGGCAGCTATGATAAACCGGCCGCCACGCTCGGCACCAAATCTTCCGATCCCTGGACTGCGACCACGATCGAGGCTGCGGTGGACAAGAAACCCAACCCCGGCAAGGAGGTGTCGGTAGTTGGGGAAATCGTGGATTACTCCTGCTATCTGCAGCTCGGCAAGCATGGGGAAGCCCATCGCTCGTGCGGTCAGAAATGCGTCCTGAACGGCCAGCCGATCGGATTACTGGCCAAGGATGGAACTCTGTATATCCTGATGCCGGAGGAGCATCATCCGCGCCGGGATGGCGGCGTCGACGCCAAAGCTGCGGCAGCGGAGAACATGGGCCACATCGTGGAAGTGAACGGCACTGAAACCACGGTAAATGGCCAGCACGCGATCTTCGTCCAGGGCCTGACGAAATAATCTTAGGGGATCCGGATAACGGTCAAGTTAGCCGCCGTGAGACTGTCGGCCGCCTGAGCCACCGACCCCACAACCGTCACCGTCAATCCGTTTAACCACAGATCGGTGGCATTCGTTGCCGCCGATTGAAACGGGAGGGCGCTTCCCCAGGTTTGCGAGCTGGTCTGCGCTCCGGACGGAATGACGGATGCATCGGTGCGTCCGGTCGCCAGCGTTTCCGAGGCGGGAGCGTCGCGATGGACCATCGTGGTCGAGCCCCAGTGCAATTCCCAAGAAAAGCCGCCGGCCGATCCAGCGTGCGCCAGGTCGAACCGGATGTCCAGCCGGTCCCCCACCTGCAGCAAGCCCGCGGGGATCGTGCAGGTGGCAATCGCGGTAAGAGCAGTCGAGTTCGTACTCGAGCCGCTGCCGCTGCAAATCACCTGCGGCATGGTCGCGGGTGGAGTGGCCGGCGGTATCCCCGCTTCCATCACACGATAACTGGCCAACAGGGTGTCGCCGGGCTGCGGAATGGACCCTGCCGCAAACTGAATGGTGCTGCCGCTGAGAGCGTAATCCTGCCCGCCGGCCTTCTGCAGCACTCCGTTCCGGAAAACCGACAAGCTGGCGGCAGGGTTGGGGACCTGCGAGAGGCCGAATGACGTGTTGGATCCGTCCACCAGTCCCGCCAGCGTATCGCCATCGATGAAAGAGGGCGCCGCAGACCCGCAAGTCCCGGTAGAGCCGTCCACGTGCACGCAATCGGTCGGATTTCCGCTCACCGATCCGAGCATGCCGCTGGCATCCACCCAGGCCATTCGTCCGGCCGCGAAGCTTGGACCTTTTACCGGCCTTGCCGCCAGATCGGCCAGCAAACCGGTCACGTTGGATTCCGCCACCGGGCCGCTGGAGCCCGCGGTATCGGCCGCCTCGTTTCCGCTAACAGAGGATTGCACCCGTACTGCCGCCACCGGCAGCGGCGTGGCACTCGAAGGAACCGCCCAGCGTTCGCGGAACTGGTTCACGCCATTGCTGGTATACAGCACCCAGTACATCAATGGGGGAACGGCGGTCGTGGTCGGCGTGAGCTGCACGCGCAGGTATCCGTTCAGCACCTTCACCACCGTGCTGCCTTGTGGGATCATCGCCGCGCCGGCGGCCGGCTGAAAACTGCTCCAGGTTATGGTCAATGTGCCGCTGAAGCGGGTCCCATCGGCCTTGTAAAGAACATCCTGGATGGTGGTGAGCGGCGGCGCTGCAGCCGCGGATACGGCCAGCCACCCGGCTGCCATCAGCAATCGACCAAACACGAAAAACCTCCCGAAAAAACCAAAACCCGCGCCCCAGGCGGGTGCGGGTGTACCGGCGAACTTGCCGCCGCCCACAGTGTAGCCGGGAGACTGCCCGGGGTTGGCTCGCCATGCCGTTGGGCACGTCCTGTAAGCCTGTTGAAAACCGGGAGCTTAGCGCGGGGCTACTCTTCCGGAAAATACCTGTGACGTGGCCGCTCGGACAACGCCATTCCTAACAAAGTCGGGTGACACGTGCTATATTCTTCCCAATTGAAAGTACTTGTGCGGAATCAGACACGGGGCACTGTTCTCGGAACTTCCGTGGATGTGGCGGATACCAGCGAAAAGCGCCGGACTGGTCTGTTGAAACACGAGCGTCTGGAAGCGGGACATGGTCTATGGATTGTTCCCTGCGAGTCCGTCCATACATTTTTCATGAAATTCCCGATCGACCTCATCTATGTCGACAAACGCCGCAACGTGCGCAAAGTCCGGAACGCGGTTCCGGCCTGGAGGTTGTCTGCGTGCATCTCCGCGCATTCCGTGGTTGAATTGCCGGCTGGAACAGCGGCGGAAACCGGCACCAAAGTCGGCGATTGTCTCACCTTCGATCCGGTCGGGGATCCGGCGCAAAGCGGCGGGTAAGTCAATGCATCTCGGAACCGAGCGGATTCTTGTCATCACCGCGTTGTTGGCCTGCATGAGTCTTTCGTGCGTGAGAACCACGGCCACCAGGCAGGCAGCCGCGGTGCCGGCGGTCGCCGTCCCGCCATTTGAGCGCCAGGTCCGCAACGCCCACGATGCCGGCGACGGCGACTACCAGTTGGCCCAACTCCGCCAGCGAGTGGCCTCCGAACCCGACAACGTGGGCGCCCGGCTGGAACTGGCGAAAGCCTATCGCGATCGAGGCTATCCGGAAGTGTCGCTCGAGATCACACGCCTGGCTGCCGCGCGGTTTCCGGATTCCGGCGAAGCCGAATTGGCGCTGGTCGTGGATCTACATTCGTTGAAACAGCGGCCTGAAGCCATCGCCAGCCTGCAATCTTTCCTGAGCGCGCATCCGCAAAAGGAGCCGGCGTTCTATTCATGGCTCGGGATCCTGCTGGACGAATCCGGGCAATGGACCGCGGGCGAGCCGCAGCATCGCAAGGCCATCGACCTGGCGCCCTCGAGCGCTTCCCCGCATAACAACCTCGGTTACAACTTACTGATGCAAGAGCGTTATCCCAATGCGGTCGCGGAGTTCCAACTGGCGCTCAAGCTCAATCCGTCCTCGGAAATCGCCCGCAACAACCTGGGAATCGCGCTGGCGGCTGAGAATTCTGCCCAACAGGCGGTCGCCAGCTTCCAGGCGGCCGCCGACCCGGCCACGGCTCACAACAATCTGGCCGCCATCCTGATCGAAAAGGGGAACTACGCCCAAGCGCGCCGGGAATTAACGATTGCGCTCGGTTACAATAAGTCGCACGCAGCCGCACTGAAGAACCTGGAGTTGTTATCCCGATTGGATGGGCAGAAGGCCACCTTGCCCAAGCCGACCGCTCAGACCCGGTGGCAACGCTTCAAAGCGGGTATCGCCCGGCTGTTCGGCAAACCGGCCGGTCCCGCGGCCGGTCCGGGGCAGCCAAATTCAAGCAACCTGGAACCCGGTGCTACGTCGCAGGCCGTCAGAGAGGAATGATGAAGCTATTGGTTAGAGAATTCATCCGGGATGAACAGGGGCAGGACCTCGTCGAGTACGCCCTGATCGTGGCCGCCGTCGGGTTGGCCCTCATCACCACGGTGCAACAGCTCGCTGCGGGAATTGTCAGCCTGTATCAGAGCATCACGGCGGATCTGTCCAGCATCGGCACGCCGGCGACATAGATTTGGACGTGCTGAGTGCGGCCGGTTCTGGCGACGCCTGCATCACTCCGGGACCCGGTGCTTGCCTCTGTGGGGCAAGACGGCGGACCGCGCCCTCAATTCCGCCATGTCCTGCTCCGTTGGTTTCTTCCCGACCTGGGGATGGCGATAGCCTGCTTCACCCTTTTCTACTGTCTGTTTTTCTTCCAGGGATACAAGATTCTCTTTCGCGATTCGGATGCGGGGTGGCATATCCGCACCGGCGAAACCATCCTGCAGACCGGCAGTCTTCCACGAACTGATCCGTATTCGTTCACGCGGCCAAATGCTCCATGGTTCGACTGGGAGTGGGCGGCAGACGTAGCCGCCGGCGCCGCGCATCGCGCTGGTGGGCTGAGTGGTGTTGCTTTTCTCTACGCCGCGATCATTGCCGTCTGCACCTGGCTGTGGTTTCGCCTCCATTGGGTTATGTGCGGCAACTTCCTGTTTGCCTGCGCCATGGCGCCGGTACTGCTGTCTACCTGCAACATCCACTGGCTGGCGCGGCCCCACGTAACCGGGTGGGCGTTTTTCCTGATCGCGGTGCTGTGGGCGGAGCGGGCGGGGACGACACGTGAACCGCGGCGCCTTTCGTTGCTTTGGTTTGCCATCCTGACCGCGATCTGGGCGAACTTTCATGCCAGCTTCTTCCTGGCGCCGGTCATTGCTCTGGTTTATGGCGGCGGCGCGGCCGTCCGGAAGGCGCTTTGGAGTCCGAGTGGACCCTCCGCGGCATGGTATGTCCGCGCCGTAGCCCTGTCCGTGGTTGCCGGACTCGCGAGTCCTTACGGGTGGGGTCTGTATCGGCATATTTTCGACTATCTCCGGGATTCCGAACTGTTGGGGCGCATCGGCGAGTTTCAGAGCTTTGACTTCCATGCAGATACGTCGGGTCAGATTATCGGAGGTCTGCTGATTGGCATTTTCGGCGGCGCCCTGGCTCTCGTCCGTCGCCGGCCCGAACACTTCGCGTTGGCGGCGCTGTTTTCGGCGATGGCCCTGCGTTCCGCCCGCGCGCTTCCGCTCGCGGCACTGGTGCTGCTCCCCATCGCCAACGGAGCTGTCAGCGAGTTGCTGCGGGATGCCGCCTCTCGGTTCTCTTCGCGTGCCCGCCTGGCCGTCCTCGGTTTCCTCGAGTACTCGCACCGGCTGACATTGCTGGACCGGAACTTCCGTGGATATGCCCTGGTGCCGGCGGTTCTTATCTTGTGTTGGATAATTCTACAGACGCCCCACATTCGTGCCGCCACCGGATTTCCGGCGGACCAGTTTCCAGTGGCCGCCTATCCGCACATTCCAGCGGACGCCCGACTTTTTGCTCCCGATAAATTCGGCGGCTATCTCATTTACAGGTCGGACGGCAAGCGGAAGGTGTTCTTCGATGGGCGCAGCGACTTCTACGGCGCCGACTTTTTGAAAGAATACGGGCGGCTGGTTCAACTCCGGCCGGGGTGGCGGCAAATCTGGGATGGATTCGGATTCACGCACGCCCTGCTCCCGGCAGACGCGCCGCTGGTCGCTGCCCTGGAACAAGCGGGATGGAGCGTCGTCTATCGGGACCGGACCGCCATTCTGCTGACGCGAACTGTAGCCTTGCGCCACGTGCTACAAGAGGATTCACCAGCCTATGGATCGTAACCGCAAGCTTCTGATTCTGGCTGCGGCGTGGCTGTCGGCCGGGCTGCTCAGTTGGTTTGTGTACGCCAACGCGGTTGCGCCCAAAGCCGAGAAGCAGACCCCGGTTCTGGTCGCCACTCGCGACATGCCGCTGGGAACCAAGCTGCAGACCCAGGATTTGAAGCTCGTGAATATTCCCGAAAGGGCGGCTCCGAAAGGGGCGATCTCGCAGTACAAGGACGCTCTCGGCCGCGTCCTGCTGGTGGCCGTGAGCGCCAATGAAACCATCGTACGTTCCAAGATCGCGGGCGAATCCGATACTCCCGAGGGAATCGCGTCCACGATTCAGCCGGGAATGCGGGCCGTTTCGGTGCAGATCACGGACGTGACCGGCGTGGCCGGCCTCATCCAGCGGGATTCGCACGTCGACGTGCTATTCACCCGTCCCGGGAACATGGACGAGGCCAGCACCTCGATCATTTTGCAGAATGTGCGGGTGCTGTCGGTCGGCAAGGCGGCTCCCATCGGACAGAGCACCCAAGCTGCCGCTGCCGAAGCACGCGCCCCGCGAACTCCGGTGGTAACCCTGCTGCTGATGCCGGAGGATGCGGAGAAGCTGGAACTGGCGAAAAATCAAGGCAAGATCAGCCTGTCTTTGCGGAACCCGTTGGACAGAACCGAAGTCGAAGCCGGTGATCCCATGACGCCGGCAGTTCTCGATCCAGCCTACGACGCGCGGGCCGCCGCCGCGCGCAAGAGGCGAATGCCGCGCGATACCTCGGCCGATGCCGCGGCGCTTGCCCGGTTAGCGGCTTTACAACACAAGCAGGAAGATACCGGCGTCAAAAAGGAACCGGAGAAACCGCGGGTGGTGGTGGACGTTTTCCGCGGCGACAAGCACGTCCAGGAAACTTTCAAATGAGAGCCGTCCCCACATTGTGCGGCTTGTTCATGGGCGGGATCTTGTGCGCGGTTCCCGCCACGGCCCAATCGACGGCTCCGGCGAAGCAGGGGCGCGAGATCAAACTGGTGGAGGGCCGCGGGCAGCTCCTGCAGTTTCAGCACGACATCAGCAAGGTGGTAGTGGCGGAGCCCAAGATCGCCGATGCGGTGATCGTGTCGCCGCGCGAGATCGTCATCGACGCCAAAGCGCCGGGCGGCACGACCGTGCTGGTTTGGGAAACCGATGCCGACCCGGCCAGTTATGAAATCACCGTCTCCAAAGACGATGCCGAGTGGGACAACTTCCTGAAAGCCATTCAGCAATCGGGCGGGGGCGACGTCACCGCGACCGGCTCGCCCGAAGCCATCGTTCTGGCGGGAAACGTCAAGACCAACGAGGAATCCAAACGATTGGCTGGAATGGCCCAGGCGCGAACCAAGACCGTGGTCAATCTGCTGAAGGTTCCGCCTGCGCCCGAACCCCGGCAAATCCTCATCCAGGTGAAGATTGCCGACGTGGATCGCACCGCGCTGACGCAGGTGGGATTCAACCTTTTCAGCACCAACAGCAAGCTGCAGGGCGTGTCGAGCACCGAACAGTTTGCGGCACCGCGCATTTCGCCGCTCCAGACCACCGGAGGAACCACCACCAGCAGCAGCACCAGTTTTTCCGATCTGCTCAACCTCTTTGCCTTCCGGCCGGATCTGAACCTTGGCGCCACCATCTCCGCTCTGCAGCAGCACAACCTGCTGCAGATATTGGCGGAGCCGAATCTCATCGCGTTGGATGGCAAAGACGCCAGCTTTCTGGCTGGCGGGAGTTTTCCGTTTCCCACCATCACCACCACACCCACCGGCGGGGCCGTGGCGCCGGTGGTCACCGTGCAGTTCAAGCCTTTTGGCGTGAAGCTCGATTTCACGCCTACCGTTACGCCGCAAGGCGCCATCGATCTGAAAGTGGCGCCGGAAGTCAGCTCGCTCGATTTCTCGAATGCCGTCACGCTGGAGGGGGTCACCATACCGGCGCTCTCTCAGCGGCGCGCGGAAACGGAAGTGCTCTTGAAGGACGGCGAGAGCTTCGCTATCGCCGGCCTCATCAACAACCAGATCGTTCAGACAGTGGACAAGATTCCGGGGCTCGGCGACATTCCGATTCTCGGCCACCTCTTTCGAAGCCGGAGCACGCAGAAATCCGACGACGAACTCCTGGTGCTGATCACGGTGCATTTCGTGAAGCCGCTCACTCCGGACGAGAAATCCAAATTGCCGAATATGCCGGAAACGTTCTTGCCGGCCGTCCCTCCGGCCAAGGGCAAGAACAAGAAGAACGATAAGACCACCCAGCCGGCCGATCCGAATCAGCCGCAGTTTGTAGGACCTCGTGGCCAGGAAATACCCAAAGTCGACAAGTAGCGGCGGCGGTTCCATGTCGCTGCAGCTTCTGGTAATCCTGGTTCCGGTAATCTTCGGGTTCATGGGCTTCGCCATCGATTTGGGCCGGCTCTATCTGGTGAGGGGTGAGCTGAACCAGGCTGCCAACACCATGGCGCTGGCCGCGGCGGCGCAACTCAATGGGTCGTCCAATGCGCTCAGCAACGCCACCACCGCCGCGCAGCAGTCCCTCGACGATTCACTGGGCACCGCCAACAAGTACAATTTCGGATCGCTGCTCATCGGGCAGACGAACGGTAACCTGGTAAGCACGCTGAATCCGCCGGCTTACTTCGCCACGGCCGCGGATGCTCTCGGCAATACCGGTAATGGACAAGCCGGAGCCGACAGCGCTCATTACGCGCAAATCACGGTGCTCTCCGATGCGCCGCTGCTCTTCTGGTCGCTGCTGCCGGTGGCGCAATCGCGCAAGACCAGCGTGGGCGCCATTGCCACCGCCGGACTGAGCGCGCCGCTGTGCACCGGATGCGGCATCGTGCCGATCGCGGTCCCGGCGCTCAACACGGGCGATCCGCTGAATTTCGGCTTCGATTCCACCTTCTCCACGGTGTACACGCTGTTTTACACCTGCACCGGGACGCCTTTGCCGGCGGCACTAACCGGAACCGCCGTATCCGCGCCCTATGTGCTCTTCAACCGGTTCGACACAGCCTCGGCGCTGGCGGAAGGCGACCAGTTGTTCGTTGATCTGGCGCAGGGCCTGCCGCCCTCCACCGACCCGACGCCGAACGCCTGCACGGCCGATCCGAACACTCCTCTTCACTGCGCCAACGTCGGCGATTGCGAACAATTCTGGGCCAGTGCGCCGCAATCTTCGTGCTCCTCGAGCGCGGCCAATCCATCCGTCGAAGCGGCGCTCTGCGGCATCTATTCCCGCCTCGATGCCCCCAGCAACCAGGGCATTTGCAGCACGGTGGTGCCGGACCTGGCGGCGCTCGCCGGTTCGTACCTGCCCGATCTGGACCTGGCGCCCGGCGAAACTCCGCCATACTTCAACTATGCGGGCGATGGGCGGCGGATCATCACAGCGGCGATCGTGGACGGCGCCGGCGCCACCATGACCGTGCTGGGATTTCGCCAGTTTCTTATCCAGCCCAATCCGGACGGCACCTTTTTCAGCCCCTCCGATCCCAACGGCCGCATCCCCGCGTTGTATATCGGGTATCCGGCGCCGCTTCAGCAGGGGTGGTTCGATACGCGGCACGCGGCCTCGTGTCCGGTAGGATCGCTGAATGGCCCGGGAAAGGTAGTGCTGCACCAATGAGGCGGCGTGCGGGCGGGAACATGATTCTGGAATCCGCTTTGTGGATTCCGGTGCTGACCATGCTGATCGTCTTCACGATCCAGTTGGGCAAGATCACCTACACGTATTACGCGCTGCGCAACAGCCTGTATACGATCGGGCAATACCTCTCCACGCAGCAGGCGGTCAATTTCTGCGATCTCAGCGGCGATCCGGTGATCCAGTCGGCCATCAATCTTGGCGTCACCGGAACGGCCGATGGCTCGGCGCCTTCCCTGATCAGCAATCTCACGACGTCCATGCCGGCCGTGAACATCGAATGCATTGATCCAACCAATCCGGCGGTTCCCGGAACCTGCTCGACGCCATGCGGCCAACTTGGTCCGGGGCCGCATCCCGATTATGTAGTGGTCAACATTCCCGGCGGCTATTCGATCACGCCGCGCATGCTGTTTCTGACGCTCAGCCCGATTGTGTTTTCGCCGGTGGTTACGGTGCCGTTCCGGGGTACTTCTCTATGAGGCGGCGCTCCGGCCAGGCGACCCTGGAGTTCGCCATCATGTACGCGGGCGTCATTTTACCGCTCACTTTCATGCTGGTGTTCGTCTCGGAGATGCTGTGGATCTGGCACAGCGTCTGCGATTTCACGCGCGATGGAGCGCGCTTTGCCGCCACCCATTGCTGGATGGCGGACTCGAGCAATGTGACCGGCTACATGCAGGCGAATGTTCCGGCCATGATCGATCAGAACCAGTTTCAAACCGGCGGCGCCAGTATCGGTGTGTCGTATTTTCAAAATGATCCGGTATCCGGCGCGTTGCTGCCCTTCGCCTGCCAATCCGCCGAGTGCAGCGCCGGCTGCGTTCCCGACGCCGTCAGCGTCAGCATTACGAACTACCAGTTCACGCGCTTTTCCGGTTTTTTCAAACTGCCTCCGGTGACCATCCCGCCGTTCACGTTCAGCCTCCCGATGGAAAGCGCGGGCCTGGATTCAACCGGAGCGCCGGTTACCACGCAATGAGACACTAACAGGAAACCCTTGTGCCGAATATCGCTCTCATGGTCGCTTCCGGCGACGAACATTTTCGCGAAATGGTTCGCGACCACCTGGTCAATATTCCGGAGGCGAAGATCGTCGCCGAATATCAGGATGTAGCCGCCAACCTCTACATCCGCGTGTTGCAGGACCTGGAACGGATTCCGCACGCGGGGCTGATGGTGGATCTTTCCGGCGATCCGGAAGCGGCCATCAAGGCCATCGAGCGGGTCAAGCAGGCCGCGCCGTACCTGTTCGTGATCGCTTCCAACTTTCACGCCGACACGGAAACCGCCATCGCCTGCATGCGTGCCGGCGCCAACGAATTCCTGCTGCAACCGATCAAGCGGACGGAGTTCCGCGACGCCATGGGCCGCCTGGAACGCGCCCCGAGGCATGCCGCGGCAGGAGAGAGCAAGCTCGGCAAAATCTACACGTTTGTCGGCACTCGCGGCGGCATCGGCACCACCACCATGGCCGTGAATTTTACGGCGGTGCTGGCGCAGCGCCAGCTTTCCTGCGGCATCATCGACCTGGATTGGATCGGCAACGACGTCGCCATGCAGGCGGGGGCATCGCCGCAGTACACGCTGATGGAAGTGGCGGAGAATCTGGAACGCATGGACCAGGCGCTCTTCGAGGGCTTTGTCACGCGCGATCCGCTGGGCTTTTTCATGGTGGGGCCTCCGGACGCGCTGGCGCAGCGCGGCCACTTCAGCGAATATCAATTCCGCGAATTCGCCACTTTCCTGGTGGAGAAATACGATGCCGTGGTGATCGACGGCGGGCGCGCGGTTTCCGATGAAATCGTGATGGCGGCGGCGCAGGTATCGGCGTCGATTTTTCTGGTAATCGACCAGGAGTTCCCGTCGATTCGCAACGCCCAGCGCTATATCTCGTTTCTCATGCGAATGGGATTCAACCAGGACCATATTCGCGTGGTGGTGAACCGATATACCAAAAAGCCGGGGCCATCGGCCGCATCCATCGAGAAGATCAGCCAGACGCTGGGCCAGCCGGTATTCTACGGGATTCCCGATTCACCTGCCGTGATCGCGTCGATCAACAAAGCGCGGCCGTTCGTGGCCAATCGGGAAGAGGCCGGGGAGCTGGACAGGATATTTCGCGCTTTTGTGGATAAGGCGACCGGTGTGAAGAAGGCGGCGAAGTCGGCATGAAGCAGCTACATAGTGGCGCACGCACTCGTGCGTGCAGCGCCGGCACTTTTGCCGGCGGCCGCGCTCGACCAGCGGTACTCCGCCGGTGTTTGCACGAGGCCTGCAGCTACAGGATTGTTTTCTATATACCGCACAACCCGCTCGAACTCGACTTCGTCCCGAACCCAATGATCGTAGGATTCCCGCTGCCAGAACGGTCTCCCGGTATGGCCAAGACACAGGTTCGCCTCTCTTGCCGTCGATCCCTTGAGCGCGCGAAGCAGCTTGCTTGGATTGATCTTCGGAAACAGCAGCACGTGGACGTGATTGGCCATGATCACCCATGCTCGAAGATTGTAGTGCCCCAATTCGACCCCGCCTACCAGGGCATCGGCCACCTTTCGGGCGATGGCTTCCAGTCCCAAGTACATCGGTCCAACCCGCGTCGTATCCAGATACCGGTCCATCCAGACGAAGGCACGGCCCGCGTTCAATGCTCCTTGCGGCGGATAGCGCGTTTGCGGAAGACTTCCATGGAGATGCCAGGTGACAAACAGCCACTTGTCTTTGGGGTAGTGGTGCGGGAGGCGCCGGCGGGTGGGCATATGCGAGAGGTGGTCCGCCGGGGATATTATTCTCTAAAACCGCGCCGGCAGGAGTGCCGGCGCCGCACGCACGAGTGCGTGCGCCACATTCGCGGAGGGCAGGTTGGTTAGGCCCGGGTCGGGAGCGGAGCGGTGGTTTGAGCTGAAGAGCCATGTGCATCAGAAGCTGCTCAGCTCCCTGACTCCCGACCAGCTCAAGGACCTCAAAAAGGAAAGTGTCCGCGGACAAATCGGCTTCGTCGTGGAAAAGCTGATCGCCGACGAAGCTCTCCCCATGACCGTGAACGAGCGCGAAAAGCTCATCGAAGAGATTCTCGATGAAGTCTTCGGGCTCGGGCCGCTGGAACCGCTGCTGAAAGACCCGTCCATCAGCGACATCATGGTCAATGGATTCGATAACGTGTATATCGAGCGCGCCGGACGCATGGTAGAGACCAATATCCGGTTCAAGGATCAGGCGCACGTGCGCATGATCATCGAGCGGATCGTTTCGGCCGTCGGCCGGCGCATCGACGATTCCTCCCCCATCGTTGATGCGCGCCTGCAGGATGGATCGCGCGTCTGCGCCGTAATCCCGCCGCTGTCTCTGATCGGGCCGGTGCTCTCGATCCGGCGTTACGGTTCGCGCGTGCTGTCGACCGAAGACCTGCTCAAACTCGAGACCTTCACCACCGGCATGCTGGATTTTCTCAGCGGATGCGTGGAAGCGCGGCTGAACATCGTGATTTCCGGCGGCTCCGGGTCCGGGAAAACCACCATGTTGAATACGCTGTCCCGGTTCATTCCGGAAGAGGAACGCATCGTCACCATCGAGGATACGGCGGAACTGCAATTGCAACAGAACCACGTGGTGCGCCTCGAAACACGGACCCCCAATATCGAGGGCGCCGGGGCCATTACGCAGCGCGACCTGGTCATTAACAGCCTGCGCATGCGGCCCGACAGGATTATCGTGGGAGAATCGCGCGGTCCGGAAGCGCTCGACATGCTGCAGGCCATGAACACCGGCCATGACGGCTCCATGACCACGGTACATGCGAATTCTCCGCGCGACGCGTTTTCGCGCCTCGAAACCATGGTCATGATGGCGTCGCAGCACGTGCCGGACAAAGTGATCCGCCAGCAACTGGCCAGCGCGATCAACGTGGTGGTGCATTGCGCCCGGCTGACCGACGGTACGCGCCGCGTGACCGCGATCGGAGAAGTCATCGGTGTCGAGCACGACCAGGTTCACATGCACGACGTGTACGAGTTCGCGCGCACCGGCATCAGCCCGCGCGGCAAAGTGCTGGGGCGGTTCCGCGCCACCGGCGTCAAGCCGCTTTGTCTCGATCGGCTGAAGGCGTTCGGCATACACCTGCCGGCTTCG
>Ga0335078_10000461_pt1 | contig 63099 bp, 47 predicted proteins | sample Lox_Sample_32_FD_206711 | JGI IMG/M metagenome (GOLD analysis project Ga0335078, IMG submission 206711) | Soil microbial communities from Loxahatchee National Wildlife Refuge, Florida, United States - Lox_Sample_3.2 | ecosystem: Environmental > Terrestrial > Soil > Wetlands | place: USA... | reverse complement strand
GCAGCCCACCACACAGCGCCACCAAAAACTGTTCGGCGACAAAAATCGAGACAATCCTGCGGCGCCCCGCCCCCAGCGCCTTCATCAGGCCGATTTCGCGGCGCCGTTCCAGCACCGTGGTGGCAGATGCAGAACCAATTACCAGTGCCGATGCCAGCAGGGCGGCGATGCTCACCAGCCACAGCAGCGTGCTGAGCCGCCCCAGCACCCGCCCTTCCGTTTCCGCCACTTGCCGCACCACGCGCACTTCCGCCCCCGGCAGCGCCTGTTTAATCTGAAAGGCGATGGAGGAAATGTACGGCGTGCAGAACCAGCGATCGTATTCCGTGGGCGAAAGGGTGTCTGGATCGCGCTTTCCGAACTGGTCTTCCGGAGTGGTCAGAGCGCTCACCAGCATCCTGCGGTATTCCCCGGGATGCCCGGTGAGTTGCTGCACGAAACCGAGCGGAGCGACAATCGCTTCATCCTCTGCACCGCCCGTGGAGAGAATTCCAGTGGCCAGGAGCCGCACGTCGTGCCCGGAGGAGTGGACCACAAACGCATCGCCGCGATGGATCCCCGCACGGCTGGCCAGCGATGCGCCGATCACCACCTGGATTTCGGGGAGCGCCGCATCCGTCCGCTTCGATTCAGCAGCAGCCGATGGCCCCTCTGAAAACCATGCCCCATCCACCTTCCACCAGGGATGTGTGGAGAGCACGCCGGTGGTAAACACGCCGCCGTCCGGCTCCGCCACGGCATGCGCTGCCCACGTTCCCACCATGCGGGTGGGGAAGCGGTTCGGCCCGCGATCCAGTTCCGCGGGCGCCTCCAGGAACGGGCTGAAGCCCACAATGTTCAGCCGCCAGAAGATGGTGCGGAGTTTCCCCAGGTCGTCCTGGCGCAGATACGCGCCCTGCTCCACCGGCCGGTAGTCAACTCCGCCGATTTCCAGCGGCAGGGTGTCTGATTTCGGCGTGACCACCAGATTCGCGCCCAGGCGGCGAAACTCCCGGGCCATGCGGTCGCTCACGTCCAGCGCCGTGGTGAGCGCGGCCGTGGCAATGGCCATGCCCAGGGCCAGGGAGGCGCCCTCCAACCACTTGCGTGCCGGGTTGCGGATAAAGGACTCGCGGAGGATGCGGAAGAACATCGGGTTAGCGGGAGGTGAACGGCTTCGCCGCCTCCGCGATGGATTTCACCTGGAAGATGATTTGCCCGCCCTCGATCCGCGAGGCGAATGCAATGGGGTTACACCCGCCGCCCTGACCAATGGTGGGTATGTAGATGGGCGCGCCGCAGTTGCGGCACACCACGTTCTGCCCCTCCTGCCGATAGCCGATGGGCCCGCAGATGGCGCAGGCATCCAGCGCCGTGGCATAACCCCCGCTGGGCTTGCGGATCACCAGAAAGCGGATCTGCGTGCCGTCCGCATCCAGCAGGAAGAAGTGCAGCCGGCCATCGTCAACGGAAGAAACGGGGATGCGCCCAACGCCCTGCTCCGCCGTGATGGTCTGCGCCGGCGGCGGGGCCGCAGCCACCTGCGCATACACGAAGTCCGCGGTCAGTGCCAGCACGACGATCAGGCAGGAGCCAGCGGCCAGCAGCATCCAGCGGCGCTGGCGGCGGCGTTCGAACTCGCGGCGACGCCGCTCCGCGGGATTGGCAGCCGCCTCTGCGGCTGGCTGGCTCGCTTCGGCCGCGCCGGCGGAAAACCATTCGCGCAGCACCAGCAGCACAGCCACCCCAAAGATCAGCACGAAGAAGAAAATCTCGTGGCTCACGATGGGCCCAATCAGCGCCATCTCCCGCTGGCTGGAAGGCAGCCACTGCGCCTCGCTCATTTCATGGATGCCGGTGATGAAGAGCTGCGCGGCCACGATGGACAGAATCATGCTGGTGGCGGAAAAAAACCGTCCCAGGGGAATGCGCAGCGTGCCTTTGAAGAAGAATATGCCCACGGCCACAGCCAGCGCCAAACCCAGCGAGGTACCAATCCAGATGCTCACGCCCTCGCTGGAAAGCTCCACGGCGCGCAGGATGAGCACCATTTCCATGCCTTCCCGCACCACCATCAGAAAAACGAATCCGGCCAGGCCCAGCCCGGCGGCCAGCGTGGTGCGCTGCGCGAGCGATTCCACGCGCGTTTCAATCTCTTTTTTCAATTGGCGCGCAACGCGGTTCATCCAGAGGATCATGGTCACTACGAGTAGCGCGGCGACCAGCATCAAGAGGCCTTCCAGACCGTCTTCGCTCACCTTCCATAGGTCCAGCAGCGCGGCGCCGGCAAGGCTTGCCGCCACGGCGGCGGAGAGGCCTCCCCAGACCCAACGCGAGAGGTGCTGGCGGCCAGTGCGCCCCAGGTAGACCAGGACGATGCCCACCACCAGGGCGGCCTCGACACCTTCGCGCAGCGCGACGAGCAAAGCAGAGAGCACTTCCGCTCCTTGGCCAGCCGACCGAAGGGAGGGCAGGAGGCCTGGATGCCAGTTGCAAATGATTCGCAACTACATCCGCCAGCCTATCAGCCCCACACCCTTCCCGTCAAGCCTATCCTTGATTCTGCAGACCTTGCGACCGGGAACTGTCGCCTCTCCGGCCATCCCAGGTCTGGCTTTAGCTCATCATGGCCCATCGGTCCGGGCCGTATCTGTGATTCCGCTCACACCCCCGCGAACAACCGGCCCCGGCTTCAAGACACGGACAGCACTGGCTTGCCCAACACCTCCCACCTTGGCTCGATACCCAGTCCCGGACTGTTCCCGGCGGCGAGCCGGCCGTCTTTTCTCTGCGGCGCCCCCTCGGCGTTGCTCACCGTGAGGTAACTGTTGAAGTCCGTGGTGGTGAACAAACTTGCCGGCGGAGTGCTGTGCGCCAGGTGCGCGATCGCCGCCGTGATGATGTCCCCGCCCCAGGTATCCTCGATGGTCAAAGCGATTCCCAGCGCAACACACAAATCCCGGATTTCGCGCGCCCGGGTAAGCCCGCCAACCTTTGAAATCTTCAGATTGATCACGTCCATGGCCTGGTCTTCGTAACCTCGAACCACCATCGCCAGGCTGTCCACCACCTCATCCAGGACGAAAGGCCGGTTCGTATGGCGGCGCACAACCAAACATTCTTCATAGCTGGTGCAGGGCTGCTCCAGATACACGTCCAGCGTACGCACCGCATCCGCAACGCGGAGCGCCTGGTGCTGGGTCCAGCCGGTGTTGGCATCGGCGATCAGCACATCTCCTATTTTCAGATTCCCAGCGACTTCGTGGATTCGGCGGATATCGGTGTCCGGATCCCCGCCCACCTTGAGCTGAAATTTTGTGTATCCTTCGGCCCGATACGCCAACACCTTGCGCGCCATTTCCTGGGGGCTTTCCTGGGAAATCGCCCGATACAGCGGGAACGACTCCCCGAAGCGCCCGCCCAGCAGGGTCACCAGCGGCTGACCGCAGATCTTCCCCAGGATGTCCCAGCAAGCCATGTCGATGGCCGATTTCACATACGCATGTCCGCGCAAAGCGCGGTCCATGCGATGGTTGAGTGGCGAGAGGGCAGCCGCGTCACAGCCGATCAGGTGCGGAGCGAGTTCCGCAATACCGGTTCGCGCGCCCTTCGCATACGCGGGCAGGTACGCCGGACCCAGTGGACAAACCTCGCCATAGCCGGTGATGCCGGCGTCAGTGTGCACGGCGACGACGGTGGAGTCGAACACCTCGACGCGATTTCCACCGGACCAGCTGTAGCCGCCCTCCCGCAAGGGGAGGTCCACCTGGTACGCCTCGATCCTGGTGATTTTGGGAATCACTTCTTTCATTGGGTCACCAGCTTCGATCCTCGCGCAGCCTGGATGGCCTTCCCGCTGATCCTCGGCCGCACCCGGGGCCGAAAAGGTATCACTGTTTAGCACACGGCATCTATTCCCAGGGGGCGACAGCCTTCCGCGGCAGCGTGGCTCATCTCCATGGGCTGGCGCGAGGGTGCGGGTCTTCTCCCTGCCTCCCCGTCACTTTAACTCGATCACTTACTTACACCTTCTTTCTAATCTCTTCCGGCCAGTAGTGCTAGTATGCGTATATGATTGCATCGGTATACGAGGAAGATCCCCGGCACGCCCAATTTCTGGACCTCTGCCAGCTCTATGGCGACTTCAATCGCCCCGTTTTTCTCGAAGCCGTCCACCGCTGGCTGGTGAATTCCGCCAGCGCGGCCGAACTGAAGAGTCTCCGCGGCGCCATCCGTGACCGCGCACAATCCCTGGGCCGCACCGGAAGGAAAGGCCGGCCCCCGGCTGAGCACAATCGGAAATGGATCCGCGGGGCCGCGCAGCTCGTCTGGCAGAAGGAAATTCTGGGCTGGCCCTGGTCCAGGATCGCAAAGGAGGCCGGACTCAAACCGAGCAGGGCCAACATCCGCACCTTCGAGCAACGACGCGACCGCTACGCCTGGTCTGTGTTTCTGGCCCTCCCGCCCCACGCCGGACGGCCGGAAGAGTTGAAACGACTGCTCGATTCCCAGCCCGTGCGGCGCATGCTTCGCTCCCGCCTGTTTCTCCCCTTGGACACCCACCCGGAAGAGTCGAAGCGCCTCGTCTTCCGCCTTTTGGTGGAGCCCCCTCCGCGACGATAGTGGCGGCGTTGGAGCCGCCAGCCGGCTCGCCCGGTCCGAGTTTCCAGCTTTGAGATTCGGGTCACGGCCTCCTGCGAAAATAAATCCCTGTTTTTTTCTCTTTTATACCGGGTTCCCAGGCGCCGCGCTTCGCCGTATCCTCACCACATGTGTCCAGTCACTCGTGACTGCCCAGCTTCGCGCACTTCCCGGCTCTCTGCGCCTTTGCGAGAGTCCCATCCGCTTTCCGCAGGTTGCACCCCTCTGGAGGACCATGCTTACCGAGCTACAGAAACGCACCATCCAAGCTATCGTAAACATTTTTGAGACCGGCCAACCGGCCGGAGACTTCGCGAGGGTCACCGTAGCACCAAGCGATCCGGGCCGGCTCTCTTTCGGCCGCTCGCAAGCCTCGCTCGCCAGTGGCAATCTCTTTCGGCTGGCTGGGGAATACTGTGCGGACCCGGCCGCACTCCATGCGCGAGAATTGTCCAGCTATTTGCCACGCTTGGAGGCCCGGGACCCGGGCTTGGATTCCGATGCCCGGCTGCTCTCGTTATTGCGCCTGACCGGAGCCGACCCGGCCATGCACCGCGCTCAGGACGCCATCTTCGACCGCGTGTACTGGGACCCGGCCGTGCGCGCGGCGCAGGCCCTGGGAATCGAGACCGCGCTGGGGAGCGGCGTGGTTTACGACAGCATGATCCACGGTGGCTGGGTGCGAATCCGCAATGGCACGGCGGCGAGCTTCGGCCGTCCGCCCTCTGCCCCTCCTCCAATTCAGGGCATGGCATTCGAGCGGGAATGGATCACCCGCTACATTGGCCTGCGGCGGGATTGGCTGGCCCTGCACTCCAACCCCCTGCTGCGCCTCACCACCTATCGTATGGACACGTTTGCCGCGCTCGTAAGAGCCGGAAATTGGGACCTGACCCTTCCGATCGAGGCACACGGCGTGCGCATCACCGCGGAGGCTCTGGACCCTCGGTCCGCCGCCGATCCCATCACAATGGCTCGGTGAACTCCGTGCCTCCGTGCTCCTGGCACGCTCCGCGCTCTGTCCTTTCGCGGCAGGGACGCGCGCCGGGGATAACCTGCGCACAGCCCCAGGCTTCCCGATACAATGAAAGCGCGTCCAAATGGATGAGCGCACGATGACTTTCCGCGGATCGATCCCCTGGCTTGCGGTGCTCGCCGCGGTTCTTGCGGCTGCGCCCGCGGCGCGCGCCCAGGAGGACCTGGGGGCCAACTCCAACTCTCAATCGCGGCCCGCCTACCTGGCCTGGGCCGCCGGCCGCGCCGCGGAGCGCGCCGGTAAGCTGGACGACGCATTTGCGGACTACTCCGCGGCAGTGCGCGACGAACCCTCCAGCCGCGAGTACCGCGAGCGGCTCCAGACCGTGCGCTATGCGTTGGCGAACCAACTGGTGAATCAGGCGGAGCGGGAGATCCTGGCGGATCGACTACCTCAGGGGGCCGCGTTCCTGCGCAAGGCCCTGTACTACGACCCTGATAACGCCGGCGCCGCGGAGCGGTTGCGTCAACTGGAGCGTCAAGCCGTCAGGGAATCCACTGTGTTGCCGGAGTATGCATCCGCCGCGCCGCAGCTTGCGCCTCGCACCGGGACCCGCGATTTCAACTATAGGGGCGATATCCGGGGAGCGTGGGAGGAACTAGCCAAACAGTTTGGACTGGCGGCCGCATTCGACGAGGACATCTCCAGGCGCGAAATTCGCTTCCGCGTGCCGGGGGTGGACTTTGCAACGGCGGCGCGCCTGCTGGGCGAGCAGACGGTGACGTTTCTTCGCGCGCTGGATGCGCACACCTTTCTGGTGATCAGCGACTCTCAGCAGAAACGCAAGGAATATGAGCCGCAGATCGAACGCACCATTTTGCTGCCGGAATCGGAGAAAACCGAGCAACTGAATGAGCTGTCGCGGGCCGTACGGGAGATTGCCGGGCTGAACCACGCGCAACTGAACACCGCCGCGCGCAGTCTGACCGTGCGCGGCACGGAGCGGGATGTGGCCCTGGCCACGGAACTGGTGCGCGAGCTGGAGCAGCCGCGCGGCGAGGTGATGCTGGAAATCGACATGCTGGAGCTGGATCGCAATGCGGCGCAAAACCTGGGCATGGTGCCGCCTTCCAGCGTGCAGGTGGTTACGCTTTCCAAATCCCAGGTGCAGAATGCCGAGCAGACCACCGACGGCCTGGTGCAATTGATCCAGCAGTTGTTCGGCACTCCCACGTCCTTCGGGGGCGCTTCTTCCCAGCAGATTGCCTCCCTGCTGGGCTCCGGCAGCGCCTCGCTGAGCTCGCTGATTCCGGGGGTGATCGCCATCGAGTCGGGCCAGACAATTTTTCTGGCCACCCTGCCGGGCGCCACGGTGAATTTCGCGGCACAACTGAGCGCGGTTCGCAGTGCCCGGCGCATCCTGGTACGGGCGCAGGATGGCGAGCCGGCCACCTTTTTTGTTGGCGACCGCTACCCCATCAGCTTCTCCACGCTCTCCAACGCATTTGTGCAGCAAGGCCCCGCTCCGGCCATCACCGGGGGACCTTTCCCTGTGGGCGCATCGCCGCGCGGGGTGCTGACCGCCACTCTCCGCACGGGAAGCAGCTTTCTGGACGTGGTCACCGCCAACCACGACGACGGCACAATCTCCGTCGCCCTTGGCAACGGCGACGGAACCTTTCAACCCCGCGTGGATTACAAAGCGGGCACCAATCCGGTGGCGCTGGTGAGCGGTACATTCGGCGGCGCCTCCCAGTTTTTGGACCTGGCGGTGGTAGACCAGGGCGCCAACGACGTGGAAATCTTTGCCGGCAACGGAGACGGGACGTTTGCGGCCCCGGTGATCTATCCGGTTGGAAACTTCCCTTCCGGAATCGTAACCGGCGACTTCAATGGCGACGGCCACGCCGACCTCGCCGTGACCAATAGCAACGACAATTCCATTTCCATCCTCTTCGGCAACGGTGATGGGACGTTTCAGGCCGCGCAGACCGTGCAACTGCTGAACGGACGGGGACCCATCGGCATCACCTCGGCAGACTTCGACGGAGATACGCATGCCGATCTGGCGGTAGCGAATTCCGCGAGCAATACAGCCACAGTGATGCTGACCGTTCCTGTTTCCAACATCGCGAGGTCCGGGGGCGCGGTGACCGCCGTGCTGGCCTCGCCGCTGACCATCCCCGGGGGCAATGGCACCGGCAGGGTGAGTGTGGCCGGAGTCGCCGACAACAGCTTCAACGGCTCCTTCGAGGTTCTCTCCGGCTCGGGAACGGACACGCTCACCTGGTCGCAGGCAGGCCCGGATGCCACCAGCAGCGGAGGAATCGCGCTCACGCAGTCCGACCTGGCCACAGGCGCGCAGCCCGTGGCCATCGTCGCCGCGGGCTTCAATTCCACTCTGACCTGTACCCAGAGTGGGCACCCGGATATTGCCGTAACCAACCAGATTGACGGCACGGTGAGCCTGTACCTGAACCAATGCGGCGCTACTTTCCCCACGCGCACGGACTTCGCAATTGGCAATCAGCCGGATGCCTTGATCGCCGGAGACTTTAACAACGACGGCGCTGTGGACCTGGTGGTGGCCAACAACGTGGACAACAACATTGTGGTGCTGTTTGGTTCCGGGAGCGGCACCTTCCCCGCCAGCATTCCGCTGCTGGCCGGCCCCGGTCCGAGCGCGTTGGCGTTAGGAGATTTCAACTCCGACGGGCTGACCGACGTGGCCGTGGCCCTGGAAGCCAACAACTCGGTCAATATCATCCTGAATTCGCAGCAGCTCGCCGTTCCCATGAACCAGCTTCCCTATCCATCGGTGGAGTTTGAGGACATCGGAGTGAAAGCCAAGGCTACGCCGCGGCTGCATCCAAACGGGGATGTGACCGTCAACCTCACCCTGGAGATCCGCAGCCTCTCCGCGGTCAGTCTCAACGGCATTCCGGTCATCTCCAATCGCACCGTCGAGCAGACCTTCCGATTGAAGGAGAACGAACCGGGTCTGATCAGTGGGCTGCTCTCAGACCAGGAGATCCTGAGCTTCACAGGGTGGCCGGGGACCGAGCAGGTTCCAGGTCTCGATCTGGTGACCGGCAACCTGACACCGCAGAAGCAGGAAACCGAGTTGATGATTCTGGTGACCCCGCGGGCGGTGCGGCTTGCTCCCCGCGTCTTCCGAGAGCTGTATGCGGGATATGGCCGCGAGTCGAGCGGGGCGGGGGGAGGGGGGGGAGGATCGACGGGGGAATTTGGGCCCACCATTCAGGAGCGAAGAGGGATTGGCCAGCCGTTCACCCCCGGGCAAGAACAGCCGCTGATCGAACCGCCCGCCCCGGGCCAGACTCCGCTGCCCGCGCAACCACAATTTCCGTTCGTGCCGCCGCAAACGGAGCCGCCTCAACCTGTGCAGCCGCAACCGCCACCGCAGCCTCCGCCGCAGCAGCCACCGTCCGGGTCGAATAACTGAGGCGCGCCTCCCTGCACCAGCGGCCAGGAATTTGCAGGGGAAGAACCGGAGCACGAGCGCGCTCTTCTCAGATCTCAGGTCGCGGTTCGATTCCGCGCAGCTCCAGATTGACACGCATCCACGAGAGAGGTTCCGCGGCTTCGTGAGCAATCTTGACTAGGGCGCAGCGTCGAAGACCAGGATGGGCTGGTAGGTGCGCGGAACCACGGCCTCCGCCACCGCAATCAGCTTCTGCTGCTGATTGAACACCCGCAGGCGCGGCGGCGCGGGCGCTCCAGAATCGAGTTGAGAGGTAGCGCCAGGCGAGAGTGTGAACTGCGCGGGCTGGATTTGCGCCAGCGGCAAGGTGAACTTTGCGCCGTGCCGGATGCGCTTCTCCACCACGGGGAGGACGGTGGCGCGCGGCAACTCCAGCAGCAGGCGTTCCAGCGGAATCACCAGATCGGCGGCGCGGCCCTTGGCCGCCTGCAACTCCTCCAGAGTCACCGCCTGGTCCAGCGTAAATTCGCCTACGGCGAGCCGCGCGATTTCTTCCAGGTGCGCTCCCGCGCCTTGGCGCAGGCCCAGATCCTGCGCCAGCGAACGAATGTAGGTGCCGGTGCCGCACTCGATGGTGCAGCGCGCCCGAGAGCCTTCCACGGCATCAATGCGGAATTCATACACGTCCACTTCCACCGGCTTCAGATCCACGGGACGGTTCTTCCGGGCCAGTTCGTGCGCCGGCCGCCCGGCAACTTTTTTGGCGGAATACGCGGGTGGAGTTTGCAGCAAGCGGCCGGTGAGGCCCGCGACCAGCGGTTCGAGCGCCTGTCGAGTCACCTGCGGCGCGAGGTCCGGCCCCAGCGCCTTGCCGTCTGCATCGTAGGTATCCGTGGCATAGCCAAAGCGAATGGTGCAGGAGTAGCGCTTGCGCCGCCCGGAATAAAAGCGCGCCATGCGCGTGGCGCGTCCCAGCAGGAGCACGAGCACTCCGGTGGCCAGAGGGTCCAGGGTTCCCAGGTGGCCCACCTGGCGGAAGCCCAGAATGCGGCGCACCATCTCCACAACGTCGTGCGAGGTACGCCCGCGGGGCTTGTGGATTACGAGCGCGCCATCCATGGGCGGCGGTTGCGGCTGGCGGGGCATGGAGGGATACACCGGCGGCGGTGGATCAGAAGCCACCGTTGTGGTCGCGCGGCTTGGGAGCAGGAGGCCGGTGCAACAACTCCTCCATGCGCGCGGATTCCACTCCGGAAGCATCCACCACGAAATGCAGCTCCGGGGCGCGCCGCAGATCCAGGCGCTGGGCCAGTTCGTGGCGGATAAAGCCCGTGGCTGCGGCTAATCCCAGGCGCACGCCGCGGCGTTCTTCGTCTGTACCATACGCGGCCAGGAAGATGCGCGCGTGCTTCAAGTCGGGAGTGACCGTGACTTCGGCCACGCCAATCGGCCCGGCGAGGCGCGGGTCCTTCAATTCCCCGGCGAGCATGCCCTCGATTTCGTGCCGGATTTCTTCGGCCACGCGCTCATGGCGGTGGCGAACGGTAGTCATGGGAAAAACCTTATGCGCGGCCGAGGGGAACGAGCAGAATCCTCGCAGCGCCCGGAATGACAGGCCCAACCATGGTGTTACAAGACTTCAATCTCGCTGCCCACCAGGTCGCGGCCCAGCAGGCGCTCCGATTCACTCTCCACCTTTTGCAGCGCCTGCTCGAGATGGAGCGGGTCGGAAGAAATCGTTACTACCCCCACGAGCGCGCGCTGCCAGGTCTCCTGATGGTCCAGCTCCGCAATCGCCACATTGTAGCGCCCGCGCAACCGGTCTTTCAGGCTGCGCAGCACCTGGCGCTTGTCCTTCAGCGAGCGCGCATCGGGAATGTAAATCTCCAGGGTCAGCAGGCCGATGGGCATCTTCGGCTTCTCCGTGGCGCCGGCATCCTGGCCCGTGCGCCTCCTCGTTGCGCGGAAGCGTCCACCCGCCAGGGGACGCAGAGAGCATCCCCGGCGCTACCCGGCGCGGTTGGCGGCGACGGCTTCCAGCTTTTCCACGGTGTAGAACTCGATGATGTCGCCCACCTTCACATCGTTGAAGTTGGCGATGCCCACGCCGCATTCGAAGCCGGAACGCACCTCGCTGGCATCATCCTTAAATCGTTTGAGCGAGCTGACCCGTCCGCTGTAGACCACCACTCCGTCGCGGGTCAGGCGCAATTCGGCGTCTCGCTTGATCACCCCATCCGTGACGTAGCAGCCGGCCACCATGCCCACGCCCTTGATCCGGAACGTATTGCGCACCTCGGCGCGTCCCAAATGCGTTTCTTTGAACACCGGTTCGAGCAGCCCGGTGAGCGCCTTTTGCAATTCATCCGTCAGCTCGTAGATCACCGTGTGGGTGCGGATATCCACTTTCTCCTGTTGTGCCAGATCCGCGGCCTTGCGGTCCGGGCGCACGTTGAAAGCGATGATCACCGCTCCGGAGGCCGAGGCCAGGAGCACGTCGGTTTCCGTCACCGCCCCCACACTGGAGTGGATGATCTTGATCCTCACCTCTTCGGTGGAGAGCTTGGGCAGCATCTCGTTGAGCACCTCCACCGAACCCTGTACGTCCGCTTTGAGCACTACGGGCAATTCCTTGACTTCGCCCGCCTTGAGCTGCTCGTGCAACTGGTCCAGGGTGATGCGCGCGGTTGCCGTCCGCGCCAGCGTCAGCTCGCGGATCTTGGACTGACGGTAATCCACGATGTGGCGGGCTTTGGCCTCGTCCGCCACCTGGAAATTGTCGCCGGCATCGGGCAGTCCCTGAAGGCCCAGTACCTCCACCGGTGTGGAGGGCCCGGCTTCCCGCACGGGGGCGCCGCGGTCATTGAACATGGCGCGGACCTTGCCGTAGACCGCGCCGCAAAAGAAGAAATCCCCCACGTGCAGAGTTCCGTTCTGCACCAGCACCGTGGCCACCGGACCGCGGCCTTTGTCCACGCGGGACTCGAGCACGGTACCGCTGGCGGAAACGGCGGAGTTGGCCTTGAGCTCGCGCAGGTCGGAGACCAGCAGAATCATTTCCAGCAGCTTGTCCAGATTGGTCTTCTGCCGCGCGGAGACCTCCACCATCACGGTGTCGCCGCCCCACTCTTCCGGGAGCAGGCCGTTGTCGGCAAGCTGGCGCTTCACGCGCTCGGGTTGGGCGTCCGGTTTGTCGATTTTATTGATGGCCACGACGATGGGCACATTCGCGTTTCGAGCGTGGCTGATCGCTTCCAGGGTCTGGGGCATCACGCCGTCATCCGCGCCGACGACGAGCACGACCACGTCCGTCACTTTTGCTCCGCGGGCGCGCATGCGCGTGAACGCCTCGTGGCCCGGGGTGTCGATGAACACAACCTTGCGTTCGCCCACGTGCACCTCGTAGGCGCCGATATGCTGGGTGATTCCGCCCGCCTCGCCCGCGGCCACGCTGGTTTCGCGGATGGCATCCAGCAGGCTGGTCTTGCCGTGGTCCACATGACCCATCACCGTGACCACCGGAGCGCGCGGCTCCAGGCCAGCGGTCTTTTCTTCCTGGGAAACCTCCGCAACCACTTCCTCCTCGAACGAACGCACCTTCACGATGCCGCCGAAGGATTCCGCAAGCGTGGTGGCCGTTTGGACGTCCAATGGCTGATTGATGCTGGCAAAAATCCCGCGGTCGAGCAACGTGGCCAGCAATTCCTTGGCGCGCACGTCCAGTTTTTCAGCCAATTGGCGCACGCTGATGCCTTCGGTGATCGTCAACTCACGCGGCTCGCGCGGCACGGGTGCCGGCATCTCCGCAATCACGCCACGGTCCCCGCGGCGAGGAGAACTGCCCCGTCCCCGCTCCGCAGGGCCGGTGCGCGCGCGCACCGGATGCAGCTTGCGCTCGCCTTCTTCGAATCTCTTCTCCGCCAGCGGCCGCGCGCCCGCGGCGGATTTAGCGGGCTTGCGTTGGTAGAGCGGCTTTCCGGCCTCCGGCTTGGGAGGTGCCAGAACCCCCATGGCCACGCCCGGGGATGCGGTGAGGCGGGGCGGCCTGCCCGAACGCCCGGCCCCAGCACCGCTGGTGCCGGGGATCGGCGGCTTCTTGGGCAATTGCGGTAAGGGACCGGAGGGACGATCCGCCGCGGAAGCGGTAATCGCGGGCTTGAGCGGCAAAGCCGGCGGCGGAGGTTTGACCGCGGCTTCGCGCGGCCTCGAAACCAGTGGTTGAGCAGCAGCTCGAGGCCCAGCCGCAGCCGGCGGCGCAACAGGAGGCGCAGGCCTCAGCGGCACAGCAGCGCGCACCGGGGCTGCCGGCGCAGCGGGTCCGCCGGAAATCGGTGGTTTGGCCGGCGGCTGGGGTGGAGCAACCACCCGCGCAGCCGGGGGACTAGCGGGACGAAGCACCGGCGCTGTCGGCGGCGGGGCGCCCGCCTCGGTGGGGACAATCACCGCAGGCTTCGGGGCAGGCCGCGGCTGCGGGGCTTCCGGCGCCGCAACCGGGGCCGCGACAGGCGGTGCGGGGGCCACGGCCGCAGGCGGTGGGGCCGGCGGCGACTTGACTTCGATTTTTTCCGCGGCAACCACGGGAGGCGGCTCGGCTTCTCCGCCCTGGATCATCCTGCGCACCTTCTCCGCAGTGTCCACGTCGATCGAACTGGAATGGGTTTTCTTCTCGGCGACGCCGAGACCCGGGAGCAAATCGAGGATGGCCTTGGCCTTGACCTCGAGTTCGCGGGCCAGTTCGTTGATGCGAATTTGGGCGGCTTCAGTCATGCGCTAGTGGGAATGCTCCTCGCTGGATCCTTCGTGCGGGGCTTCTTCCGAACCAGTCTCCGCAGGATGGTCCGGCTCCGCACCCGCCGAGGCCGGATCGCCCCCGACCGGCTCCGCATTGGGCTGCGGGGCGTCCTCTGCCGGCGCTTCTTCATCGCCCGCTTCCACCGCAGCAGGCTGCATCTCGGATGCCTCTGCGGCAGCAACAGGTTCCGCCGCGCTGCTGGCAGCCTGCGCGGCTTCCAGGCCCTCAAAGTGGGCCACCACCGCCTGCCGGATTTTCTCGACCATCTTTTCGCCGATTCCAGGAATCTCCAGCAATTGCTCGGCGGACATATCCGCAAGGCGCTCGATATTGGCGATGCCGTGCGCCTCGAGTTTCTCAAGAGTCTTGGGTCCGATCCCCTTCAGTTCCGAAAGCGGAGTGACCGGCGCGGTGAGCGCGGTCATCTGTTCCTCGATTTCCTGCCGCTTTTCTTCCTCGCTCTTGATATCAATATTCCAGGCGATCAGTTTGGAAGCCAGGCGAACATTCTGTCCCTTCTTGCCGATGGCCAGGGAAAGCTGGGTATCTTCGACAATCACCTCGAGACGCTTCTCTTCGGGATCCACGATTTGCACACGCGTGACCTTGGCCGGGGAGAGGGCTTTCTGGGCGAAGGAGACGATTTCTTCGGAGTACGGGATGATGTCGATCTTTTCGCCGCGCAGCTCGCGGATAATGGATTGCACGCGCATGCCTTTCATTCCCACGCAGGCGCCCACCGGATCCACTTCCTTATCCCGGCTCTCCACGGCGATCTTGGTGCGCTCGCCGGCCTCGCGAGCCACGGCTCGAATGCGCACGGTCCCGTCGTAAATCTCCGGCACTTCCATCTCGAACAGGCGCTGGACGAGCATGCCATCCGCGCGGGAAACGACCACCTGAGGACCGCGGGCCGCACGCTCCACCACCTTGATGACCACGCGCAGGCGCTCGCCCAGGTTGTAACTTTCCAAGCGGGACTGCTCGCGTTTGGGCAGGCGGGCCTCGGTGCGGCCGATATCCACAACCAGATCCGGCCCCTCCGAGCGCTTCACAATGCAGTTGACCAACTCACCCACGCGGCCGTTGTATTCGTTGTAGATGGTGTCGCGCTCCGCCTCGCGCACCTTCTGAAAGATCACCTGCTTGGCGGTCTGGGCGGCAATACGGCCCAGCACATCGGTGGGCTTGGAGAACAGGATCTCGCTTCCCACGGCCGCCTGCGTGTCGTATTTCTGGGCCTCGGCGAGGGAAATCTCCCGGCGTGGATCCTCCACTTGCTCCACCACGGTGCGCACAGCGAACACTTCCACCTGCCCGCTCTCCGGATTGAAGCGCGAGCGCAGGTCTTCTTCGGTCTTGTAATATTTGCGAGCGGCCACCACCATGGCATCTTCAATGGCGGCCACGATCACCTCGGGTTCGATATGTTTCTCCCGGCTGATCTGCTCGATGGTCTGGTAGAGCGGACTGGCCATGCTCGTTCCCCCTTGCCCGACCCTCCGTACGGCTCCCGGATTCGCTCCCCTCGGCCACCCCGCTCGGCGACTGAGCGGCAAATCCGAGCTGGACGTCCGACAACCACTCCCGGCTGCTGCTAAAACTCCACCACCAACTTCGCTTTGCGAATCCACTCGAAGGGCAGGGAGAGCACCCGCCCTTGTACCGCCAGTTGTACGTGTCCCTGGGCGAATCCCTCGAGCCGCCCTTCATAAAATGTGTTCTGCTCGAACGGCTGGGAAAGCGAAATCCTGGCCAGCCGACCGGCAAATCGCTGGAATTCCGCCGGTTGTTTCAACTCGCGGTCCAGGCCCGGAGAACTCACCTCCAAAACGTATCCCGTGGTGCCCGGGACCAGTTCCTCCACGTCGAGGATGACTCCCAATTCCTGACTTACGCGTTCGCAGTCGCCGTGACTGACCCCGCCCGGCTTATCCACGGTGACGCGGAGAAAGCGCTGGCGGCCTACTTTCCATTCCACATCCACCACTTCCAAGCCGGCCGAGGCCGCCACCCGCTCCGCTGCTACGCGAATCTTCTCGATCTGCATGGTTCCCAGGACGGCCGGCGGAGACGGACACCCCGGTGACCAGCGGCCTCGCGGCCAACAAAAAAGTGGGCTTTCGCCCACTCTGGTGTTCGACCCTCACCCGGAAAGCGCAGTATAGCCGGACGGCCCGCAGAATGCAAGCCGGAGCCGCCAAACGGCGCGCGAGCCGTGCACGAGCGGGGACACCCCGGCGGCCGCCGCAGGGTGGACCGCGCGGGCCTTTCGGCGGCCCGCCTCCACCTTTACGGCTTGGTCGGTGCGGGCGGCTTGGATGAAGGGTTCGTGCTGGTTGCGGGACGCGTGGGGGTGGTACCGGGCTTGCCGGCGGGCGTCGCGCCGCCTTTCACAGGATACGCCTGGTCGTACAGCTTGATGATCTCCTGGGTGATGTCCAGTTGGTTCGAGCAATACACCTGGCAAGCCTGGGAGGCATCCATAACCACGCCAAAGTTGTTGTCGCGCGCGTAGCGGGACACGACTTCCGCCATCTTACGCCCGAGCTTGTCAAAGGCGTCCTGTTGCGCGTCGTTGGCGTCCTGCTGATATTCTTCCTGCTTGCGCTGCAATTGGCGTTGTATGCGTTCCCCCTGGCGTTCCAGCCGGGCGCGCTCTTCGTCGCTTAAGGTCTGCTGGCGTGTGCGCAACTGGTTCTGGATATCTTCGAGCGACTTGCGCATGTTGTCCAGGTCCGCCTGTTTGACGGCAAACTGTGATTGCAGCTCGGCACCCAACTGTTTTCCTTCCGCGGTACTCTGCATGGCCACGCGAATATCCACAATGGCGACACGGGAATTTGGATTCGGCGCAGCGGCCGGGGCCGCTTGTCCTGATGCTGGCACAGAGGCAAGCGAAAGGGCTGCGGCCAGCAGAAATGCATGGGCTGAGGTCTTCATCACGTCTCCTTGCCGGACAATCCGGGAAAGCACAAAAGCATCATTATAGAGAATCCTCGCAAAACCGGTCAACGGAAAACCGGGCTCCTTCCTAACGCGGCATGGGCATCAACAGCACACGGTTGTTAATGGAATCGGAAACCACCACCATGCTCAAGCGCGGGTGAATCGCCAGGGCATACTGCGAACTGCCGCTCAAGGGCAGCACGTCCACCACTGTAGATTGCATCAGGTCCACCACCGAAAGCGTATTGCTGGCCGTGTTCAGGGTGAGCAGGGTGCTGCTCTGATAGTTGTAGGCCAGGGACGAGGGATCGACACCCGTGCGAATGGAGCTTGTGATCAGGTTGATGGGATCAATCACCAGCACAGCATTTCCCGCGCGCTCGGCGACCAGGAACACCTGGTTCACGGGGTCGTAATCCACACCCACCGGTTGCTGAACCGAGCCAATCTGGTTGAGCAGCACAGGCACCCCGGCCGTGTTGAAGATCTGGACGGAATTGCCTGTTTCGGAGGCCACCACCGCCACCTCCAAATCCGGAGCAACGGCCACGGCCACCGGCATGCTACCCGCGCTGGTAGCGCTGGGCTGCGGGGCCGTAGATCCGGCCATCGGAAAAGTACTGAGGATATTGCTGCCGCTGCTGGTGACTAGAGCAGTGCCCTCTCCCTGGTCCACGGCGACGCCGGCAGGCTGCGCACCCATGGGCACGCGAAAGAGGAGTATAGGGGGATTGCTGGTCAAATCGAGCAGTGCGGCCGTGGATTCGCCGCTATCCGCAACTACGGCGCGCCCCGCACTGAAAAGGACCGCAACGCTCACCGGCGCGGCACCCACCGTAACTGTGGAGGTTACCGTGGCAAAGGTGGGACTCGAAGGGTTCAGGTCCACCTCGCTGACCGTATTGTCGGAGGTGTTCGCAACCAGGGCGATGTCCCGCTGTTGATCCACAGCCACCCCGGTGGGCGCCTGGCCCACGGGAACAGCTTGCGTCAGGTAAATATTCTTCACGTTGGAGAGCGCGCCGGTGGAAGTGTCCTCCACGTCCACAACGATCCGGCGAGGCCCTCCATTCAGGAATGAGACGGGGATGGTGGCGGTCAACAGTTGCGCGCTCACTCGGGTTGTTGTCACCACCGGCGATCCTGCTTCCTCCAGGCGAATCTGGGCATTGGGAGAAAAGCCGGCACCAACGATGGTAAGCGGGACAGGCGCAGCGGCGGTTCCCGATACGATTACGGTCGGACAACCCTCCGTGACTGCTGGCGGCGCCGCGGGACAACTCATCTCCAGGATCTGTGGGGCGCCTCCGCTGGCCCGCGTGGGCCCGAAGTCGAGCACAGTGACGGAATTATCGAGATCGTCTGTGATCAGGGCCTTATTGGCGCCCTGGGCGAAAGCCACTGCCAGCGAGGCCAGTTGGTTATTTCCCAGGACCACAGAGGGAAGCTGGGAGGGCGTGGCCATGTCAATGACGAAAGCCGACTGCGCTCCGGGATTCAGAACCACTCCGATGCGGGTCAAAGCATTGACAGCCGCGGAGGTATTCCCAAATCCGAGATTCAAGCCTCCCACCGACTGGTCGGTCAGCCGGAAAAGTTCGGCCGCACGGGAAGAGGGATCCGCAAACAACAGGGTCTTGGTTTCGGTATCCAACCCCATACCCTGGATGGTGGCGCCAATAAAAGCGGTGAAGACCACCTGGTTGCGGATCAGATCCACGACGGTGATGCTGCCTGAGCCGCCGGGAGTGACGATGGCCCAGCCCAACTCGGTGAGGACAGTGACCTGCGGCTTGGCGCCCGTGGTGACGGCCACCGTACCAAGCACGGAACCGTTGGTGCTTGCTGAGCCGCCATTGCTGCTGGCGTCCGTCCCCGCCTGGGCCCAGGTCAGGGTGGCACTGCCCGAACCGGACACTACCACGAAGCTCCCGTTGAAACTGGAATCGGCGACTCCGGAAACCGTGACCAGGCCCGTGCCGTTTCCGCCGGGGACGGCGAGCGTCGCGGCCAAGGTCGCGACCACCGTCCCGCCCGTACGGGTGATCGAGGTGATGCCCACGGTGGCGGGGCAGTTCATCGGCTGCGTCGTATCCAGCAGGGTTGCGGTGCCCCCGTTCTGATTCACCACCAGAGCGCGTCCGTGTACCTCGTCAATCCCCACGGCCACTGGGGCGGTGCCGACGCAGGGAAGAGTCGCCACCAGTGAAGGTACGGAAAGATCGACTACGGCCAAATCGTTCGAACCAGTATCGGTGACAAAAGCGAGATTCTTCAAGCTATCGACCGCAACGGCGGTGGGCATCGTGCCCACGGCCACGGGTGTGCCGCTCACCGTGGTCAAAGCCGGATCCAGCAGCGCGAGCGTGTTGTTTCCCTGGTTCACCACTACGGCGGCGCCGGTGACATCGTTGACCGCCACGGCCACCGGGGCAGAAAGTTGTCCGGGGCCAGCGCTGATGCCGTACTTCGTCGGGCTGGCAGTCGGCCGCACCGCTACGTCCAGCGCGGCGCGAGTGGGGACAGCACTGGGGGTATTCACCTCCACCTGGTAAAGGCCCGCCACGGTCAGATCATTGGAGATCCCGCCCACGACCGCGGTGATTCCGCGGGGATCAGGAAGGTTGGTGGTGGGATTCGTCACCAGACTGGAAGCTTTGGTGGTCCCATTGTAGGCCAGAGTGCTGGACGGAAGGTAATAACCCCCATCCACTATGATCGGGCTCCCACCCGATTGTTGGACGAATGTGGAAGGCAGTGCGGTCAATGCAGCAGGCCGGACCGGAGCTACCGTGACCGTCTGTCCGGCAGTGGTGGCGCCGCCCTGGGAGGAGGCAACGACGGTGCAGGCATATTCCACAGGATTCGTGGCAGGCACCGTCAGGCAGTTGGTGTTTGCCGCGGCCAGTACGCTCGAGGAGACGCGCGCCCGGAGACTGGTGTCGCTCACCCGGGTGACGTCTGAGACCGGCAGCCCTGCAAAGGTTACCGTGGTCGTGCTCAGGAAATTTGTCCCCGTCAGGTACAAGTCTTCGAACACCGCACCCTGGGGAACCAGATTGGGACTGACCGAGGTTAGCGTGGGAGGACTCGCCGTGACAATGGTGACATCAACCGAGGTGACCTGGGTTGTGTCCGCGACGGATTGGGCCTCGATGGTGATGAACGATGCAGGTACCGTGCTCGGGGCAACATAGACCGCCGGAGTCACGCCATCCCCGGGAGTCATGGGGGTGATGGTGCCGTTCCCGCTCGCGGAATTGCCTCCCTCGACGCCGTCGACCAACCAGTTCACGGTATTCACAAAGCCGGTCCCGGCGCCGCTGACCGTAGCGACGAAGGAGAGTGTTTCGTTCGTGCCGAGGGTCAGTGATCCCGTGGGAGCGATGGTTACAGTGATTCCGGAGGTGAGAGTGACGGTGCCACTCCCGGTCGCTTTGGTGTCCTGATTGCTGACCGCGGTGATGGTGATGGTGCCGCAAGCGGAACCAGTGGGCAAAACGGAAGGCGCCGTGTACAGCCCGTTGGTGGAGATAATGCCGCAGGTGGTGGTACCCCCAGTGACCATGTTTACCTGCCAGGTCACCGTGGTATCCGTGGCATTCAATACGCTGGCCGAAAACTGACAAGTGCCCTGCAGGGGAAGTGTAATTCCTGAACAAGTTGAAGTGACCGATACGGTGATCGCTGTGGTCGAAGTGCCGTTATGGCACGCGGCCGCCAGTCCGGCGAATAAGACCAGGACCACAACCCACCAGAATGTCTGCGCATTCACGCGTCGAACCATCACCGCTGCATCTCTCCTTCGTCCCGGACAAGAATCTGCCCGGCAGGTCCCAAGAGTTCACCGCTCCCGCGTTGCAACCGGCATCCACCGCACCGGAACCAGGGGCACGACCACATGGGGTGGGCGCACCAGCCTGCAACCCGGGCACTAAAAAGTGCGGGCCACCGTAAAGCGTATAGCGTGCAGGGGCTCCTGGTAAAACAGCCGCCTGGAGGTCAGGTCCAACTGAGCGTTCAGTTGCGGCAACACCTGCCCGGTGAGCACCCCCGGCGGCAAAGAGGCGCGGACCGCGTCGCTCAGGTAAAAATCACCCCGCGGCGCCTGAAGCACATCCGAAAAGCGCAAAGGATTATACGCATAATAAATCCGGAATGGCACCTGGACGATGGGCAATTGAACCACCAGCTCCAGCCCGGTGGACATGCGCGGGTAGAAATTGGAGCCCGAAGCGATTACAAAGCGGCTCGGAACATTGCTATTCGGGAAGTTACTCTGCAAGGTATCCAGGGCGGTAGGATTCAATTTCAGCCCATCGGGGTGCACGATGCCGACGCTCCCGATGTCCACAAAGTAGTCCATGCTCACGGGTCCGAAAATGGGGAAACGATATTCCACGTTTCCAACCGTCTCCAGGTCCCCACCCGGGTAAGAAAATTGATAGGCCAGGCCGGGAACGGCGAGAGTCCTGGTAACCGGCAGGCCGCCCGGACCAAGCGTCGTGGGATCCGTGTAGGTAACGCTGAGCGGGATGCTCGTGGGCGCATACGCGAAGGGGGTCAGGGTGCGGATTTCGAAGCCGCGGATATCCTGCTCTCCGCCCATGTACAGACGGGTCTGCGGAGGAACCTCCCGGCCGCCGTATCCAACGGTGTAGGCGGTGAGAATGCGGAATCCTACCACGTTGCGGTTCTTACGCACGGGGATGAACCGCTTGTATTCCAGGGTGGGAGTAATGGAGTTGACATTGCCGCCCAGCGGTCCGCCCACAAAACCCAGCGAAAGATAGATGCTCCGGCCGGTGGTGGGATTGATCTGACTGTTCGTCGTATTGTAGGTCGCGCTCAGGCTGATCTGGCTCTGGTTGAGCCCGGTCAATGCGGAAGGCCCCGCAGCCGAAGTGAACTGGAGATTTTCAAACAGCAGCCGCGAGGCGTCGCTGAACGCGGTAATGTTGGTTTCCGAATAACCGTACGAAACCGAAGCGCGCCAGAACGGCAGGCTCTTCAACGGATAACTGGCAAAGACGGTGAACCCCTTGGTGGATTGGCTGTAGTTCTGCACGGCATTTGGGTCGTTGATCGCCGTGGTGGTCCCCAGCAAGAGCGCAGACTGCACCGCGCTATTGAAGTCGTAGCGGTTGTCGAACAGGGTGAAGCCCGTGGAGATGGGCTTGTCGCGGAAATACGGCTCGGTGAAGCCGAATACGAAACTCGTCACCAGGGTGCCGTATTGAGCGGAGAAATTCAGCGTCTCCCCCAAACCAAGGAAGTTGTTCGTCTGATAGTTGAAGCCGACGAAGGTGCCCTCAATCCCGCTCACGCCGCCGTTCAGGCCGATGGACTGCTTGCCCTTCTCCTTGACCTTCAAGGTGATGTCTACGGTGCCCTCTTTGGGGTTCCGCTTTAACTCTGCGTTTTCTTCCTTCTTGATGGGCTCAAAGTAGTTGAGTTGGTTCAGGCGCAGGATGGAAAGCTCCCACAGGTGATCGCTGAAAAGGTCGCCCTCATCCAGCAGCAATTCGCGGCGGATCACCTTGTCGCGGGTGGTGGTGTTTCCGCTGAATTCAATGCGGCGCACGTGGTACTGCTTCTGCTGGTCGAACTCCAGAGTCAGGTTGACGGTTTTCGTGACCGGGTCCGGATCGGTGATCGGCTGCGCGGTGAACTCGATATAGCCGAAATTCCCGAAGAGCTTCCGGTATTCCTCCAGGGCTTTACGGATCTTTTCCGTTGAAAAAATCTCGCCTTCCTTCAGAGGGAAAGCGCGGGTCAGGAATTCTGAGTTGAAGAACAATTCGGGGTGTTCCGGATCCGCGCTGCGGACCACCAGTTTTCCCATGCGGTACCGGTCGCCTTCTTCGATGCTGATGGTAATGTTGGTGGCCTTGCCGGGCTTGGACCCCTTGAACACCCAGAATCCCCCAGCCTTCACGTCCACCGTTTCCAGCTTGGGCTCGTTGACGATCACCGCGTAGTAACCGTTGTCCTGGTAGAGCCCGCGCACGCCAGCTTCCAGGTCTTCGTCGAGCTTGCGGCGGTCAAACGTCTTGTTGGCCACGCTGAACCAGTACGGACCAATCGGGAAGCCATACGGCCGGTCGTTGCGCATGGCGCGCTCAATCTTACGGTCGGAAAAGGCCTTGTTGCCTACAAACGTGATTTTGCCCACCTTGACTTTGGGGCCTTCATCGATCACGAAGTTCAGTTCGACGGCATTGGTACCCGCGATGCGGGAATACGTGGACTTGACCACGGCAAATTGGCGTCCATGCTCGGCCAGGAGTTCCTTCAGGACGGTCTCGGCGCGCTTGATTTTGGTCGGGTCAAACGGACTTTCCACCGTCAGCCCCACCTTGCGATCCTTAAAGCGGTCCAGAATGTCGGACTCGCTGACCGAATGATTGCCGGTGTATTTGATGTGGCGGATGATGGGCCGCTCTTTGACGTAGAAGACCACCACTACGGCGTTGGGCTTATCGGGGCTGTTCTCCACCTCGAGCCGAACATCCTCGAAATACTGGGTGTTCCACAAGGCCAGAAAATCGCGATGCAGAGTCTCCTCGTTGTAGACATCGCCCTCGTGGCTAAAGATGCGGTTGCGGAGCGTGTCGCGCGGAATGCGCCGATTCCCGACGATGTCAATTCGCTCGATGACCGGGGGAGGCAGGTTTTGCGCCGCAGCGGTGGGGACCGGCAGCAGTGCGGAGAAGGCGCAGAGAAGGGGCGCAAGCGCCCAGCGCCACCGTGAACAAAATTTCACTCCGGCAGCCCCCCCACCCAGCGGGGCCGCATTCCCCCACAGCAAGATTAGTTACTCCTCGTCGCCGAAGGCTTCGGCCCGCCGATGAGATTCGCTAGTGTACCACTGAGGTTGCTTCTACAACGGGACGGAATCCCAGCCCCTCTGGGCCCAGGTAGACTTCCAGCGTGGCGGGGCGAGTGATGCCTCCCCGGATCAGGGCTTCGGAAAGCGGATCCTCCACGTAGCGCTGCAATGCGCGGCGCAGGGGACGGGCGCCGTAGCTGCGGTCGGCGCAGGTTTTTTCCAGAATCCAGTGGCGCGCCTCCGGCGTGAGCGCGATCTGCACCTGGCGATGGATCAGGGTTTCATTGATCTGGCGCACCAGGATTTCGATGATCTGCAGCAGATCGTCGTCCGAAAGCGGATTAAAGATAATGATCTCGTCCAGCCGGTTCAGGAATTCCGGATTGAAGAGCCGGCGCACCTCGGTCATCACCTGGTCTTCCATGCGCTGATCGTTCAAATCCTCCGCCGCAGACTGGAAACCCATGGTGGAGCGCTTCTGCAGGTAGCGCGCGCCCAGGTTGGAGGTCATGATCAGGATGGCGTTGCGGAAGTCCACGGTATTTCCCAAACCGTCGGAGAGCTGCCCGTCCTCGAACACCTGCAGCAGGATGTTGTAAACATCCGGGTGGGCCTTTTCAATTTCGTCCAGCAAGACAATGGAGTAGGGCGTGCGGCGCACGCGCTCGGTCAGTTGCCCGCCCTCTTCGTAGCCCACGTAGCCCGGAGGAGCGCCGATCAGCTTGGAGACGGAATGCTTCTCCATGTACTCGGACATGTCGAAGCGCACCAGCGCCTTTTCGCTGCCCATGAGAAATTCGGCCAGGCGGCGGGCGACTTCGGTCTTGCCCACACCGGTGGGGCCCAGGAAGAGGAAGCAGCCGACAGGCCGTCCGGGAGCCTTCAGGCCGGCGCGGCTGCGACGGATGGCCCGCGCCAGGGCGGCGATGGCGCGATCCTGGCTGATCACACGCTTGTGCAGCTCTTCCTCGATGCGGATGAGCTTTTGCTGCTCGTCTTCCTTGATGGCGGTCACTTCCACACCGGTCCAGCGAGCCACGACCTCTTCGATGTCCTCCCGCGTGACCACTCCGGAGACGGAATCGTCAATCTTCAGTTTCTCGCGCAAAGTCTGCAAATGCTCCCTCTCTTTGCGCTCTTCTTCCGAATAGAACCGCGCCTTCTCGAACTCGTGGTTGGCGATGGCCGTTTCCATGCGGTGGGTGATGAACTTGATGCGCTTCTGCACCTCGGTGATTTCTTCGGGGAGCATGGACTGGCGCAACTTCACGCGCGCCCCGGCCTCGTCAATCAGGTCAATGGCCTTGTCTGGGAGAAACCGGTCCGGAATATAGCGATTGGAGAGATACACGGCGTAGCGCATGGCCTCGTCCGTGTAGCTGACCGCGTGGAATTTCTCATAACGCTCGCGAACGCCCTGGAGAACGCGGATAGCTTCTTCCTCGTTGGGAGCGTTCACCTTGACCGCCTGGAAGCGCCGCTCGAGAGAGCGGTCGCGTTCCACGGACTTGCGGTATTCCGCCGGCGTGGTGGCGCCGATGCACTGGATTTCCCCGCGGGAGAGCGCCGGCTTGAGAATATTGGCGGCGTCCAGGGAACCCTCGGCGGAGCCGGCACCCACCAGAGTGTGCAACTCATCGATGAAGATGATGGCGTTCTGATTCTCCATCAGTTCCTTCATGATGGTCTTGAGCCGCTCTTCAAACTGGCCGCGGTATTTGGTGCCCGCAACAATCAGGGAAAGATCCAGGGAGAGGATGCGCTTGTCGGCAAGGAAGGGAGGCACATCGCCATCGGCGATGCGCTGCGCCAGGCCTTCCACAATGGCCGTTTTTCCCACCCCGGGCTCGCCGATCAGCACCGGGTTGTTCTTGGTGCGGCGGCAGAGAATCTGAATCACGCGCTCCAGTTCGCGCTCGCGGCCCACCAGGGGATCCAACTGGCCTTCCATGGCGGCCTGGGTCAGGTCGCGGCTGAATTCCGCGAGCAGCGACGTTTCCTTTGCCCGATTCACCGGGACCTTCTCCCCCGCGCTGCGGGAAAGTTCCTCGCGCAGGGCGGAGAGGCGCAGCCCGCGCTCCTGGAGCAGTTCGGAGCCGAAGCACTTCTCCTCGCGCAGAATGCCCAGCAGGAGATGCTCGGTGCCCACATGCTTATGGCCCAGACGGTCCGCTTCTTCCGCGGCGAACTTCAAAATACGATGGCACTCCTGGCTGAGCGGCACCTCCACAGATGTGGAGATGCGCTCGCGAATGGTGATGCGCTGCTCGATTTCCTTGCGGATGGATTCGATCGAGCCATGGGTGCGCAGGAAGCGGTTGGCCATGGCCTTGTCTTCCCGCAGCAGGCCGAGCAACAGATGTTCGGTCTCGATATACGGGCTGCCGTATTGCGTGGCCTCGTAGCGGGCAAAGAAAATCACCCGGCGAGCCTTCTCCGTGTAACGTTCAAACATGAGTCACCCGGTGGTCCTCTCCCCCCGTCCCCCCAATGCAGGACGAGGCGCCGCGGGCCGGCTGGGCAGCAACTGCCCGCGTTCGAGTCGCAACACGCGATCGCAGGACTGGGCCAGCGACAGGTTGTGCGTCGCCAGCACCGAGGTCAGCCGTCGCTCCGCGTGCAGCTTGCGCAGCAAGACGAAAACGGATTCCGCAGTGTCTTCGTCCAGATCGCCGGTGGGTTCATCCGCGAAGAGCAAACAAGGCTGGCCGGAGAGCGCGCGGGCGACCGCCACACGTTGCTGCTCCCCGCCGGATAGCTCCGCAGCACGATGGCGGAAGCGATCCGCAAGACCCACCTGTTCCAGCCCCTCCCGCGCCGCGGCGAGGGCTTGGGTCATTCCCAGGCCCCGCAGCAACAAGGGAAATGCCGCGTTCTCTTCCGCCGTGAAGTCGGCAAGCAGGTGATGCCGCTGCCAAACGAATCCGATGCGGCGGTTCCGAAATTCAGCCAGTTTTGCACTCGAGAACGCATGCAACTCTTCGTTTTCAAAGTATACTGCACCGCTCGTTGGAGTGTCCAGCGCGGCCAGCAGGTGCAGCAGCGTACTTTTGCCGCACCCCGAAGGTCCCACGAGCGCCAGCATCTCTCCGCGGACCAGTTGAAGATCCAAGCCGTGCAAAACGGGAAGCGGTCCTGCATGCGTGGCGTAGTTCTTTTCCAGTTTTTCCGCTCGCAGAATGGCATCCGCGCGCGGCACATCGGCAGGGACAGCGCCGGGAATGGCTCGATCTTCAGGGCTCAAATTCACCGCTCGTTTTCCCTCCTATTTTATTGGATGCGCCCAAGCCACATTTCCACCCCAAAGGGGATCTCCGAGGTGCGCAATCTTTTGCTCATTTCATGCACCCTGCTCGGGCTCTCCCGGCACAAAGCCCCGGTTGCCGCTCGTGCCTCCCACGGAGTTCTGCAAGTACTTCATTCGCATAATGTTGCGGCCAGCCGCGGGAACATGCCCTGCTGGAGCAGCGGCAAGTCTTGGCCCACTGTCGCTCTCCCACTGGAGAAAGAGCAACTGAGCGGCCACTCGGCCCCTCTCGGCGGAGTGCGGGCGCGAAGGCGTCCTCTACTCATACCGCAGGATCTCCGTGGGAGAGAGTCGCGCCGCTTGGCGCGCGGGATAAATCGTGGCGCCGGTGCAGATGCCCAGCGCCGCCAAAGTAATCCAAAACGCGTCACTCCAACTCGGAGAAAACGGAACGTACGAGATGGCGTACACCTCCGGATCAAGCCCCACCAATCGCCAATGATTGGCCGCCCAAGCCAGCGCGAATCCCACCAGGCTGCCGGCCACCGTGCCCCACAAACCAGCGAGTAACCCTTGCAGCACAAAAATCTGCCGAATGTGATTTGCGCGCGCGCCCATGGCCATGAGCACGGCAATATCGCGAGCCTTCTCGCGGACGGTCATGGCCAGCACCACCAAAATGTTCAGTCCGGCGACGAAGGTAATCAGACCGATGAAAATTGCAGTGACCAGTTTTTCCAGCCGCAGCGCACGGAACAGCGCGCGATTTTCCTGGGACCAGGTGCGAGCCACGAAGCCGGGGCCGGCCGCAGCCGCCAGCGAGGGTGCCAGCCCGTCCGCGAGGTCCGGGCGCTCCAGCCGGCACTCAATGACATTGGCGAGATCGCCCACGCCGGCCAGGCCCTGGGCCGCGGCCATGGTGACGAATCCCCAATTCGAGTCATAGTCATAAAATCCGGAATGAAAAATGGCCGCGACGCGAAAACGCCGGGAGCGCGGCAGCATGCCAAAAGGAGTCAGGCGTCCCTGTGGTCCGGTGAGCGTAACGTATTCGCCCGGGGCGATGCGCAGATCCTCTGCCAATGCGCCTCCCAATACGACGGCGTCCAATCCGTCCGCATCTGCGGCGAAAAGGTCCGCGCGGCTCAGCAGGCCCGAGAGCACGCTGTTGGTGCTGCGTTCACGCTGCGGCTCGATGCCCTTCAACACCACGCCCCGCGATTTTCCGCCGCCGGTGAGCAGCACGGTCTGATACAGGGCCGGAACCGCAGCCACTACGTGGGGCTGGCTGGCGATGTGATCCGCCAGCGCATTGTAGTCACGAATCCCATCGCTTCCGGGCCGCGTAAGATGCACGTGCGCGGTCACCGCCAGCAGGCGATCTTCCAGCGCGGTCCGGAATCCCGTGTTCATGGCCAGCGCAATCACCAGAGTGGCTACGCCCGCGGCCACGCCCACCACCGAAAGCCAGGAAATGATGCGCAGGATCAGCGGCCGGTGCTGCGAACGGAGGTAACGCAGGGCGACAAAGGTGGAAAGATTCATGCGGCGCTCCGCCTCATGGATGGCCGGGCATGCTCAGACCTTTTCGGGAGGCTTGAACGCCGGAGGGGCAGTCACGCCGGGATGGGCGGCCACATCTCCGGCCGCCGCGGGCGCCTCGGGGCGCAAGAGTGGAAACAGGATGACCTCGCGGATGGAGTGCGAATCCGTGAGCAGCATAGCCAGGCGGTCTATGCCGATACCTTCACCGGCCGTCGGCGGCATCCCGTGGGCCAGGGCGCGAACGTAGTCCCGGTCCACCTGGCGCGGCACCTCGTCTCCGCCGCGCGCTACCTGCTCCGCGAATCGTCGCTCCTGTTCCTCGGGATCGTTCAATTCCGAGAAGCCATTGGCGATCTCCATGCCAGCCACAAACACCTCAAAGCGTTCGGTGAGCGACGGGTCATCTTTGCGGCACTTGGAAAGCGGTGAGATTTCCACCGGAAAATCAAAAAGAATGGTTGGCTGGATCAGGTGTCGCTCCGCGATGTACTCGAAGAGAAGGCCGGTCAGCTCCCCGGCAGAACCGGACTGCACATCCGGAATGAGATCCAGTGGCACCGGATGCTGCCGCGCCCAACTGTTATAGCGGGTGGCCACCGCACGCACGCCCTCCGGCCGCTCCAATTCGCCGGCGGCGGGGGCCGTACCTGCGCCTGCCGGCCAGTGCCGGCGGATGGCTTCGCGCATGGTCAGCCGCTCGATGTGGGAGAAATCCAAAGTGTGCTCCCCAAACCGCACGTGAAGGCTGCCGGCGATTTTCTCCGCGAGCTGGCGGAGCAGATCTTCGGTGAGCTGCATGAACACGTTGTAATCCGCATAAGCCTGGTAAAACTCGAGCATGGTGAATTCCGGGTTGTACTTGAAGGAGATACCTTCGTTGCGGAAGTTGCGGTTGATTTCGTAGACGCGGTCCAGACCGCCCACAATCAGCCGCTTCAGGTAAAGCTCCGGCGCAATGCGCAAGTAGAGGTCCAGGTCCAGAGCTTTGTGGTGAGTCACAAACGGGCGCGCCACCGCTCCCCCGGCGATGGGGTGCATCATGGGCGTTTCCACTTCCAGGTAGCCGCGCGCGTCAAAGAAGCGGCGGAGTTCCTGGATGATGCGCGCGCGCTTCAAAAAGACTTCGCGAACTTTTTCGTTGGCAATCAGGTCGAGATAGCGCTGCCGGAAGCGCAGTTCCACGTCCACCAGCCCATGCCACTTCTCCGGGAGCGGCAGCAAGGCTTTGGCCAGGAGCCGCAGCGCGGTCACCCATACGCTCAGTTCGCCGGTGCGCGTGCGGAAGACATGGCCTTCAACGCCCACCAGGTCTCCCAAATCCAACAGTCGGAACAGGTGAAAGGCGCGTTCGCCCACCACGTCCAACTTCACGTAGATCTGCACCTGCTTCCCGCCGCCCTGCAGGTGCGCGAAGCCCGCTTTACCGTGCCCGCGCAGGCTGACCATGCGTCCCGCAGTGCGCACGAGGGGTTTCTGCGCCTCGAGTTCATCGTGGGTGCGCGCATCGAACGCGGCCACGATCTCCGCCGGGGTGTGGGTGAAATCAAAATGGTGGGGATACGGCTCTTCCCCGAGTTTTAGCGCATCCTCGAGGTTTTTCTGCCTCTGCTGGTACTGGTCGAGCGGTTCAAACGACAAGCGCTGGCCCCTTTTCGATTGCGCTGCGAGTATAGGTTCCGCGCAGCGGGAGCGTCAAGGAAGTGGGCAGCATTCCCGGTGGACCGCGCGCAGCCGGCTACGCGCCCCGAAGGTACGTTCCCGATTGCGTAGTGGAGGCGTCTAAGGAATGACGGGTTGAGGAGGGGAGGCTGCTGCTATAATGTGCACCTCTAGAGGGGGGACGCTTGGGCACGCTCCCGAAACGGTCCATCCTTTCGGCCTGGTTCGCTCGGCTGCCAGAAGACAAGGCAGCGGTGTACGACGTGTGCGTGGCGGAGCTGGAGTCCGGCTTCAGTCTGCTGAGCGTCGCACTGAACGATGGCTTGCGGCTTACGGAGTTGGGCCACCTGCGCGGGGGACGGGAGGCGGCGGGGCTTTGCCGGGAGCTGGCGGCGCGCCATTCCGGCTTGCTGGAAAGCGTGCTGCGGGTACTGGACCGGGAGTCGCGGCACCTGGCGGCGCTGCCCGACGCCCTGTCCATCGATGTGGAATCGTTCCGCACGCCGGCGGCGCGCTCCACGTGCTTTTGGGACGGCCTGCTGCACCGCGTGCTGTTCAGCGCGCGCACGCGCTGGTTCCACAAGCTCCACTCGCTCCAGGAGATCCTCGGGGGAATTTCCCGCTCCTTCCTGCTCAGCGCGGAGGAACTCGCCTCGGGCTCTTCGCTTTTCCCGCAGGGGGAATGGGAAACACTGGAAGAATTGCATGACGACTGGAATACCTGCCTGCGCGAAACCGTCATCCTGTTTAAATGCCTGTTGGACACAACGGCGCCAGGAGAACTCGGAGGCCTGCGGTGCGAACTGCAAGCCCTGCGGGCCACGGCGGCGCGCCACACCTCGGAGCACCTGGCGGCGGAGGAAATCGTTTGCCGGAGCTCCCGGACCCCGGGGCGTCCTTGCTAGCAAGGCACCTTCGGGCAACCCAGTACAACTCGCGCGGAGGCGGACGCATCCCATCTGCGAGGATGCGTCTGGACGGGCGCAGTGACCCGACCAAGACGAGCTCCTGAGGGAGAGATTCCGGAAGCGGAAGCGATTCGCCGGGCGCAGGGTGGCGACCCGGACGCTTTCGAAAGGCTCTACCGGCTGCACAGCCGGCGAGTCTATTCGGTGGTCTTGCGGATGGTCGGAAACCCGGCGGAAGCTGAGGATCTGACGCAGGAAGCGTTTCTGCAGCTGTTCCGCAAGATCCATACCTTCCGGGGCGACGCCGCGTTTTCCACCTGGCTTCATCGGCTGGCGGTCAACGTCGTCCTGATGAAGCTGCGGAAGAAGTCGCTGGTGGAGACCTCGCTGGATGAGCCCGCCGATACCGACGACGAGTCCAGCGGCCCGAAGCGCGATGTGGGCGCGGACGATCCGCTGATTGAAGGCTCAGTGGACCGCGTCCGGCTGGAACGCGCGGTGGCGGAACTCCCTCCGGGATACCGGATGGTTTTTCTGCTGCACGATGTGCAGGGTTACGAGCACAACGAGATTGCCTCGATCATGGATTGCTCCATCGGAAATTCGAAGTCGCAACTGCACAAAGCGAGGACACGCCTGCGCGAGATTTTGCAGGACTCGGCGCGCGACCAAGCCCGGCAGGAGCGGCTGGAAGCCCGGGAAAAGACCGCCTCGAGGGAGTAAAACGTCATGCGTTGCAGTGAGTTTGAGCTATACACGGCCCAGTACCTCGAAAACGAATTGCCGCCCGCAAGCCCGGCGGCGGCGCATCTCAAATCCTGCCCACAGTGTGCCGCGCATGTGGCCGACCTGGAACAAATCATAAACGCCGCTGCGACTCTTCCCGTTCTGGAACCGCCCGAGCGAGTCTGGAGTTCGCTGCGCGTTCGCCTGGAACAGGAAGGGATGTTCCGCCGGCGCCCGGGTCTGCTGGAGCGGCTCGGTTTCGGCACCGTGCCCGCGCAGCCCGGCACCGTGCTGGCGACGGCCGCGATCTGTGCGCTGGCCGCTGCCTTGCTCTTCCTGCCGCAACAACCGGAGCGCGGAAGCGCCGCAGCGGGAAGGGGCGCGCGCCCCACCTGGAGCTTTCCGGGAATTCAACAGGAACTGGCCAGCGCGGAGGCCGAGCAGGACGGGAATTTTAATCTGCGCGACCCGGAAGTGGTGGCTTCGTACCGTCAAAACCTCGCGCTCGTTGACAATCTGATTGGCGTGTGCCAGAAGAGTGTGAACGACAATCCGGATGACGAGATGGCGCGGGACTATCTGCTGACCGCCTATCAACAGAAGGCAGACTTACTGAGTGCGCTGTCGGAACGCGACGCCCTGGGAGACTGAGATGATTGCCCCGCCAAAAGCTTTTTTCCTTCCGTGGACTTTCGGACTTTGCTCCCTGGCCCTGATGGCTACGCCCTTAGGGGCCGCGGGCGCGCCCCCTGACGGGCCAGACGGAGCCGGGGAACCCACCGCCTCGCGGCGGCTGGACCAGCGCTTTACCGTGGACGGCCGCGCGATGGTGACGTTGCGCAACGCGCAGGGCCGGGTGGTGGTGAAATCCTGGACGCGTTCAGATGTGGAAATCATCGCGGAGCGGGCCAGCGACGGAATCGAAGTGGAGGCGGTGCAGCACGGCAATCGCATCGAAGTGGCCACGCATGTGGTGCAGACCGGGGTCAGCTCCGCGGAGATGCAAGCCAATTACGAGCTCCACGTGCCGGAAGAGACCGAGCTGGAAATCAAGAATGACACGGGCTCGGTGGCCGTCCAGCGCGTGTATTCCGACATCAGTGTGGACACGGTACTTTCCACGGTGGAATTGACGGATGTCTCCGGCGTGCTGACGGTGCACACCGTGGACGGCTCCTTCGTGTGCCTGCGCTGCGTGGGACGCATCCAATTTACGTCCACCTCCGGCGGCGCGCGATTTCTCCAGCCCACCAGCGAGTCTCTCCACGCGCAGACCCTCTCCGGACAGTTGCTTTTTGACGGCCAGTTCCGGCCCAACGGCAGCTACACCCTGAAGACCGCGAGCGGCTCAATCGATGTGCTCATGTCCGATAAGGACTCGGTGAAATTGAGCGCGCGTTCCCGCAAAGGCTCGGTCGAAAATCAGGTCAGCTTGAAGCCGGAGGGCCATGCGACGCTTCCCTTCGGTGGCATCGGCACCGGCCTGGTGGGAACGACGGGAGCGGGCTTGGCACGAGTGGAACTGACCTCCTTCAGTGGTAAAATCCGCATTCTCAAGCGGGATGGCGCCAGCTCCGGGAATCAATAGCCGGACTGGCCTCGCGTGCCGCCGCAGCGCACGCACTCCTGCCTCCGATTCGTGGGTTCCTCGGAATCATCCATGGGCGGCACCGGTCCGCGCGCCCCGCGACGAGCCGCACTCGTGTGCCTGGCCGGATTCATGGGCAGCGGCAAGACCACGGTGGGCCGCCTGCTGGCCGGCCACCTGGGTTGCCGGTTCGTGGATCTGGACGAGCGAATCGAAGAGTATGCTGGGGCCACCATCCGTGAAATCTTCGAGAATTCCGGAGAGCCCGGATTCCGGGACCTGGAGTTCGAGGTGCTGGGCCGGGTGCTGGGCGAAATCTCGGAAAGCGGCGGCTCCGCGGTGGTGGCGCTGGGCGGGGGCACCTGGACGTTCGCGCAAACCAGGAACCGCATCCTGCTGCAGCAGGCCGGGGCCGCATTGGTCTGGCTGGACTGCCCGGTGGAAGAACTGGCGCGGAGATGTGCGACCATGACCAACCGGCCGCTGTTTCGCGATGAGTCCAGCCTGCGCGATTTGTACCACCAGCGGCTGCCGAGCTATCGGACCGCTGAGTATCGCGTGGAGGGAACTGGGGAGCCGCGCGAGGTGGTGTCGCGCATCCTGGAGCTGGGCTGCTTCGAAGGAGTGCGGAGATGATTCGTTGGCGGAAGTTGGGGGCTGGTTTTCTGGGGTCGCTGCTGGCGATGGTGTGCGCCGCGCGCACGGGGGCGAGCGGAGCCCCGGCCGCGCAGAAATCCAAGGACAAGAAACCGGAGGCCGCAGCCGCCCTGCTCTCGGCGGACCAGGGAATCTTCGACATTTTGGTGGACGGAAAGCCCGCGGGGACTGAAGAGTTCGATATCCGGCCGAACGGGGGCGAATGGACGGCACGGGGATCGGCGGAAGTTGCCGGCGAAAATGGCGCGAGGTCCAAGGTAACCGGCAAACTTCAGTTGACGGCGGACGGCGCCCCGCGCAGGTATGAATGGAGCACCAGCGCGCCGCGTAAAGCGGTGGCCACGGTGGTGTTCGAGGGCGGCGTGGGAACCATGGAACTGCACGTGGAAGGGGCGGCGCCGTATTCCCAGGAATTCGACTTCAAGACGACCGCCGTGGTGATCCTGGACAACAACATGTACCACCAGTACGCCATCCTGGCACAGCTTTACGACTGGGAGCACAAAGACTCCAAGACGTTCCCGGTGCTGATCCCACAGGACATGACCCCAGGAAGCGTCAACGTGGAGTACGGCGGAGAGCAGGTGCTGAACGGCAAAAAAGCAGACGTGCTCCGCGTGCACACTCAGGACTTGGAAGTTGACCTGTATTGCGACGACACTCCCCAGCACCGGCTGCTGAGATTGGCCGTGCCGGCCGCAAAGGCGGAAGTCGTGCGGCAGCAGGACAAGAAGTAAGGCTTCCTGGAGCGCCGCGCGGCCTACTCGTAGCGCAAGGCCACCAGCGGATCCACCCGCGTGGCCCTTCGCGCCGGCAGGTAGCAGGCTCCGAAAGCCACGGCCAGCAGCAGGCAGGTGACCCCGGCTAGAGTCCGCGGATCGCTGGGAGATACACCGAAGAGCAGCGCGCCGAGATACCGGGTGACCGCCAGTGATGCCGCGGTGCCGATCGCAGCGCCGGTGGCGGCGAGCAAGACCCCGTGGCCTATCACACGGCGCAAAACGTCTCCGGGCTGCGCTCCCAAAGCCATGCGAATGCCGATCTCGCGCGTTCGCCGGGACACTTCGTAGGAGAGCAACCCGAACAGCCCGATGCAGGCGAGCAGCAATGCCAGCAACGCGAACAGGCTGCTCATGCGCGCGATGAGCCGCTCCTGATAGAGCAGGTCGTCGATCTGGCGCGACTGGGTGGTGAGGTCGAAGATGGGCATGTCGCTCGCGGCTTGCTGCACGATTTTCCGGACTGCGGGAACCACGCTCATGGGGTCGCCCGCGGTGCGCAGTTCGAAGAAGCCCCCTTCTCCGCTGGGCGCGTACATGGTGGGTTTCACCTCCCGCCGCAAATCGTTGAACTTCGCATCCCGGACCACACCGGTGATCACCCAGCCGGGGTTCCGCGTGTAGCTGGGATCCTCGGCAGAATACTTCTTCGCTGCCTCGTCGGTATCCGCGCCAAATATCTCTCCCAGTGGGTTGCCATGCGGGAAGTACGCGCGCACAAAGGCCTCGTTGACGATCACGGGAACAACGGAGGGCGAGTGGTGTGAGGGCAATCCTGCCGCCTCGGCGGCCGCCAGGTACTCGGCGGGGGTAAAATCGCGTCCGGCCACGATTCCGATTTTCATGGTCTCAAAGAAACGCGGACCCACCGGAAAGTAGTCCGCATCCGATTCCGCGAGCGGAGCTGTGCCCGGCAGGTGAAAGCCCGTGGTCCACAGGCTCCCGCTGAGCAGCGTCATCTGTGAATAGCTCACGGAAAGAACACCCGGCGTGGAGGCAAAACGGTCCTGCAAGTCGTTGTAGAGGGCGGCCAGCCGCGCGCCCTTATATCCCGTGAGTGTGGGGTCCAGGCCAAAATTCAGAAGATTCTCGGTGGCGAATCCCGGGTCCACGTTTTTCAAGTTTGCCAGGGTGTGCGCGAGCAGACCGGCGCCCACCAGCACCACCACGGTCAGCGCGATTTGCGCCACCACCAGCGCGTTCCCCGCGCCCAGCAGGCCGCGCCCTCCTGCGCCCAGGCCGGTTCCCTTCTCCGTCCCTTCCTTGAGCGCCGGGGTCAGGTCAATGCGCATGGAACGCAGCGCCGGGGCGAGCCCGAACAGGACCCCGGCGAGCACCGAGGCCCCAATCGTGAATCCAAGCACGCAAAGGTCAATCTCCGCGGAGATCCCCAGCGGACGCGACCTCCCGCTGCCCAGGAAGGCGAGAAGCAGTCGCGCGCTCCAGAAGGCCAGGAGAATTCCAAGTGCCCCGCCGGCCAGGGACAGCGTGAGGCTCTCCGTCAGCAGTTGCCGCACGATTCGCCCGCGGCCGGCGCCCAACGCCAACCGCACAGCAAATTCCTTGCGCCGCGCGGTGGTACGGGCCAGGAGCAAACCCGCGACATTGGCGCAGGCAATCATCAGAATCACACCCACCGCGGCCATCAGCACATACAGAGTTGTGGAGAGCCTGCTCCGCGCACCCGTCAGACCGGATTGGGCCGGCACCACGCGGAGGGCCGGCGCGTCCTCCGGCTTGGCGAGCGGCTTCTCGCCGTGGACCAGTTCGTTGAAGAAGAGCGGCCCAAGTGTGCCCTCCGCCTGCGCCCGGGAGACTCCCGGCTTCAGTCTTCCCACCGCTACCAGCCACCACGAGCCGGCATCCTCCATCGCCGGATTCCATCGTTCCTGAAGCGCCGGACGGTGCACCCTTGGAAGCCACAGATCGTAGGTGTTTCCCGGGGTCAGGCTCACAAACCGGGACTCCGCGACCCCAGCGATGGTGAAGGGCAATCCTTTCAAATGAATGACGCGCCCCACCACGCCCGGATCGCCGCCGAACGCGCTCTTCCAATAGCCGTAATTCAGCACCACCACTGGCGCCGCACCCGGAGTGTCGTCGTACGGTTGGATGGTCCGGCCCAGCGCCGCAGACACCCCGAGGGTCTGAAAGTAATCGCCCGAGACGTAGAGCGACTGGACCAGGCTTGCCGGACCATTGCCGCTCAGATTCAGCCGGCCCGCGCTCGCGAATTCAGCCAGCCCGGAAAAGAGCGCGGTTTTCGACCGGACATCTTCGAGGAAGGGTTTCGAGAAGGAGCAGCCTGAAGGTTCCGTGCCGCCGAAGTGCGTCACGCAATCGCCGTAGGAATGCGTGCTGTGTGTCTCCGGCGATTTCCGGAAGCTCCATTTCAGGAGCACCAGCGAGCCGGGGTCGCTCACCGGAAGCGACCGCAGCATCACTGCGTCAATCAGGCTGAAGATTGCGGTATTCGCGCCGATGCCCAGCGCCAGAGTGGCCACGGCCACTGCGGTGAACCCGGGGCTCTTTCGCAGCACGCGCAGCCCATACAGAATGTCCTGGGGAATATCGTCCAGCCAGGCGAGCCAGCCCCTGGTTGCCGTGGGCCCCTCTCCCGCGGAGTGCGGCCGGCGAGAATCGTTTGGCATCCTTGCGTCTCCTGGACGGCTGCGACTGCTATCCAATCAGACGCTGCACGGGGGCCGGCGGTTCACAAAGATTGCACGGCGCCGATCCTCACGCTAAGGGTAATGTCCGGTAACGCGGAACCGGCCAACCGAAACACCGGTTTCGAAATCCCCCGCCCGGCCGAATCGGATCAGACGGCCACGCGCCGCACCGCGTGCAGCCTGCGAACGGGAGGCTGGAGCTCGACGCGTGCGGTAATCTGCTTCCCCGCGCGCAGCACAGTCAACTCCGCGGAGGCCATGGGCGTTTTTTCCGCATCGGAACCGCCGGCCGCCTTGTCCATCTTCTCCCGCAGAGCGGAACGCAGCTCCTCCGCATTGCGCACCCGGTTTCCATCCACGCGCAGGATTACGTCCCCGGCCTTGAGCCCGGCCTTCTCCGCCGGCGTGCTGGGCATGACCTCGCGAACCAGGACGCCCTCGCCATCGGGCGCGCCGAAATAACTGCCCAGTTGCCCGGAAAGGTCTTCCGCATCGATCCCCAGCATTGGAGCGCCAAAGGCGCGGAAACCGGCCATGGGCCCGATCTGAATCGCCGGGATCGGGGGAATCGCGGGCATCGGCGGGACTTCCGGCATGGGCGGCAGTTCGAAATTGAAATCCCAATCCCGTGGTCCGGTCACGTACACGCGGTTTTCACCGTCTCTGCCGGCCATTCCACGGCGGGCGCTGAGCTCCGCGCGGAGCGTCTGCGCGCTGCCGTCGCGCCATACGGTGATGGGAACGCTTCTGCCCGGGGGCACTTCGCGCACCATGCGCTCCAGGGCCGCGGTGCCCTCCACGCGCTGGCCATCAAATTCGGTGATCACGTCGTTTACCTTAAGCCCGGCCTTGGCCGCCGGAGAATCTTCGGTCACGCGGGTCACCAGCACGCCGCGCTCGGCGGGCAGTTTCAGTTCTTTTGTCTTTTCCGCGCTAACCTCTTCCATGCGTATGCCCAGCCATCCGGGCCCGTCCGTGCTGCTGGAATAGACCATCACCTGGCCGTCGTCATCCCCGGAGATGGCGGGCCTGGAGTCCTGGAGAAACCGCGCGGATTTCGCCGCCACGCGATCCGCAAGCGCGGCCATCCGCTCTTCCACGCGTTCCCAGGAACGGGCCAGGCGCGCGGTGCGGCACTGCAGTTCGTCCTGCGCCGATTGCCATGCGCCATCGCCGGACTGCGCGGCGCCCCCGGCGGGTCCGGCCAGCGCCAGCACTCCGGTGAGCACTCCGCCTCCGACCCAGGTGAAGATTTTGCTGACCATGACGTTTCCCCTCCTGATCCCTTCGGTTCAATTAGACGAGCGGCGGCGTGATCCGTAAGCGAATGGAGCCATTCACGGTGCGGAGAAGAAGCGCCGGGCCGCCGGGTCCGATGCGGCTGTGGATCAGCCGCCCGGCCGCGGAACTGCTCGTGAGCAAGGGAAGATCGCTGGTGAAGTCACCGTTTTGAGTGCGCGCTTCCAGTTCCGCGCCGGCATCGGCAGGCAAAGCCACATCCACTGAGCCGTTCACGGTTTGTGCGGTGATCGCCGCGCCCGGCGCAGCGGGCCGTGGCGCATCCGATGCCGGGAATCCACTCTCGAGGCTCACGAGTTCCAGGGTCACGTTGCCGTTCGTGGCGCGCGCGGAAAAAAGCCCCGCGCCGCGAGCCAGGGAAACGTTTCCATTGATGGCCATCAGGCTGCCCGTGCCGGTCACGTCGCGCACGCTCAGCGAGCCGTTGATTGCGCTCACCCGGCCCAGCCGCACATGCGCCGGCACGCGCACCCGGTATTCCACGCTCACTTCCGCGCTGCCGCTCGGGGGGTAGCGCGTCTCCACGTAGATGCCCTGCGGCGACTGGGTGATGACGATCCCCACCCGGCTCAGCTCTTCCGGATCGCCCGTCGAGGATTTGACCGCGGCGATCTGCACTTCCTCGCGGTTCCAGCCTTCGATTTGCACGGAGCCGTTCACATTGGAAAGCGAGAACATCCCTCCAGCGGCCAGCGGAAGGGTGCGCTCGAACCGCTCCACCGGCAGGACCTGTGCGGCCGCCGGCCGCGCACGACCGGCGGAGATCAGAAGCGCGGCAAGCAGCAGATACGCCGCCGCGCGCAATCTGCTCTGCTTCATCTGCCTCATTTTGACCTCCCCCACTGCGGCGGCATCTCCGACCCGGCTTCAGGACTCCCCGCCGCCTTAGTGCCGATGAAACGTAACCGTCAGCACCGTCAGCACGGACACCGACTTTCCATCGAGAATCGTGGGACGGTAACGCCAGCGGCGCACCGCGGCCACGGCTGCTCCGGCCAATTCGGGATTGCCGGAGAGAACCGTGACGTCTTCAACCGTCCCGTCTCGCGCGATGGCGAGGCGCAGGCGCACCGGCCCTTCCACGCCGCTGTCCCGGGCGGCTTCGGGATACACCGGGTCCACCCGGCGAACGAGTCTCGGCCGCAATTCTTCCGCGGAGAGCACCACCCGGTCCGTGAACCACGCAGCCACTCTCTCCCGCAGATCTTCCACCTCTGTAAGCTGGTCGGCGGACCAGTTGTAATCCACCCCGGCAGACGCCGCGGAGTCCCCGGCCCCGCGATCCCATGCGAAGCGCTTCCGATCCGCCTGTGCCGCTCCTGCCGCCAGTTTCATCGCGCGGAGTTCCTGGGTGGTTGCCAGAGACTGCAGCTCGTTCTGGCGAAGCTCCAGATCGCGCTGCATCCGCGCGATGGACTGCTCCAGCTCGGCGGCAGAGGTGTCCAGATTTGTCCCCCCCGGCGCGAAAGCGGGAACCGGCGGGACCGGCACAATCGGCGGAACCGGAGGGACGCCGGGTCCCGCGCCCGAAGGTGAGGAATCCACCGGGCGCAGCAGGATGTTTCCGGAATCCGCGCGCAGGCGCAGCAGCGGCCCGCCTCCTGCCATCGCACCCTCTGCGCGCAGCGCTGGCCCGTCCATCGTAGCGTTGGTCTTCAACTGGAAAGCGAGCGCCGGGTCCACCAGAATGTGGAATCCTTCGCCCCCCATCACCGAAGCATCCAGAGTCAGGCCCAGGTCCATCGGCACGAACACCACAATGTCTCCGCCGTGGCACTCGAATTCTCCCATCGTCGCGGCGCGGGGAGGCTCGGGAGCGCCCGGCGCAATCTCGGGAGCGGTGGCGGGACGCGCAAACCGCGCGGTAATTCCGCCCGCCGCGGTCGAAGCACGCACCGGACTGGTGACCCCGGCCAGAAAGATCGAACCGCCGGCGGATTGCAGGCGCGCCGGCCCCGCCACGCGCCAGATGCGGATTCCACCGCCCCCAGAGCGCGCTTCCAGCTCGCCGGAAACTTCGCCCACCATGATTCGCCCACCGCCTGTGGAGGCCACCAGGCGGCCTCCGGCGCGATCCAGAAAGATGTTGCCCCCGCCCGTGTCCATGCGCGCCACGCCTTCCACGCGGGCCACGCGAATGTGACCGCCGGCGCTGCTCAGGTTGGCGTTTCCCCCCACAGAGCCGGCCAGAATGTGCCCGCCCCCGGTGTTGGCATAGAGATCTCCGGAGACGTCTTGCACCACAATATCCCCGCCGGCGGTTTCCAGCCGCGCCGAATTGTTCACCTTGCCGACGCGAATCCTTCCTCCAGCGGTCTGGCAGGTGAGACGCCCGTCAATGTCCTGCACCTCGATGGCCCCTCCCTGCGTGGACACTTCGAGCGGAGTCGAACGCGGAACCTCGACCTCCAGCGTGATCCAGACATGGCCGGAATAATTGGCGTCCAGCCCGCGGCCGGCGATGAGCGCCCCATCCGCGGTAACCCGCCCGGTGATCTGGAAGCGGGGTGGCACTGCCGCGGCAGCGCTGGCCGGCCCTTCGATCCGCAGCCGGTACTGCACGCTGCCGTCGGCCGTGGTGCGCACGCGCACGTCTCCCTGGGTCAAGTGGACGCGCACCGGGTCGCCATTGCGGAGATTGACGTTTCCCGTCTGCTCGCTGAGCACACGGCGCTGCCCCGCGTCCGCCGTGGGTGGGGAATCTCCGGGGGGGATTGCCGCGGCGGCGGAGAGCGCCCCGGCGAACAGCAACGCCAGCGCCGCGCGCAAGCAATCAGCGCAGGCGAAAGGGCCTGTCCTGCGGATTGGTGCTGTGACGCTCACTTTTCTGATGGGCTGCGCGAGTTCATCCCGGTTTATTGGACGTTGCGCGCAGAGATTTGCCGCATGGCCGCGCCGCTTTGGAGGCGCACAAACTCATTGGGGTCCCTGTGTTCGCGGTCGCGCAGCACGCGCACCACGGCGCCGTCGCGGGTCCAGTCTCCCGCGGGGTCGGTGTCCAGGAAGGAACGCAGCGCGCTGATCGCCTCCACACGCACGCCGGGATTGGCATCGTGCTCTAGCGCGGCCAGCAGCGCCTGGCGGACGTCTGCCTCGCTCTCCAGGCCGTGAAGGGCTTCTACCGCCTTCAACCGCACACTGGGATTCGGATCCCGCAACACCGCCTGGCACAGCGCCTGCCGCACCGAGGCGTCGCTCCGGCTCGCACGCAGCAAATCCACGGATTCAATCCGCGCGTCCGGGTCCGGAGTCCCGGAACCCTCGAGTGCGGCCAGCAACGCCCGGCGAATGTCGCTGTCTTCCGGAGAACCCTGCACCACCGACGGCTGTTCCGTGGTCATGCGCACGGCCACGGCCCCGCCTGGCAGACGCTGCACGCCGGTGACCGAGGAATTTGAATACGACGCCGGGGAGGAGGATTCCCCGGCCGCGGATTCCTGGCTCGTGGCCTCCGGCGCGGAGCCGGGAGCAAAGTAGCGCCCGGCGAAAAATCCGGCCAGCACCAGCGCGGCAATGGTCCACGCCGGCCGCGCAGTCAGCCAGCCCGCCGGCGCGAAGGCGGCGCGCACACGCTTCCAAAAGCGCGCGGAACTCTCGGCGCGACTCAGCCGGCGCGAGAGCGTACGGCGGCACTGCGCCAGGAACAGATCCGCGGGCTCGGCGGAATCCAACGTGCTCAGCCGTTCGAGGAGCGCGCGTTCGCGGGCCAGCGCCGCCGCGCAGCCGGCGCACCCGGCCACGTGCAAGTCCACCGCTTCGCGCTCCGCGGGCTCCAGCTCCTGCCAGGCATAAAGCGTCAGCCGGCGCTCGTATTCCCCGCACGCCGCCGATGCGGTACCGCCGGCATCCTGCCGGCTCTCTTCCGGCGAATGGTGCGCCCTGCTCATCGGTATCCCTCCAGGCTGCTGCGCAACTTCCGCGTGGCCCGGAACAGCGAATTCTTCACCGTCTCCTCCGTGGTGCCCAGCATTTCGCCGATAGCCCGCAAGCGCAGCCCGTGAAAGTGCTTCATCTCGAAAACCATCCGCTCGCGCGGCGAGAGCCGCTCCAAGGCTGCGGAGATCCGCGCGCCCAGCTCCTTCCCCAGCAACGACCGCTCCGGATTGCTGTGCGGAGCCGGATGCGCCTGCCGGTCGAAAAAGTCTTCCTCCGCGCCGCTGGCCGCCTGGCTCGTCTCCGGCGCCTGATCCTCCGGACGGCTCGAGCGCCGCCGTAGGTGATCCAGGCACACGTTGGTGACCACGCGGTACAGCCAGGTATAAAAACTGCATTCGAATCGGAACCGGTCCAGATTGCGATACACCTTCAGGAAGGCTTCCTGGTAGAGATCGTGGGCGTCCTCGGGCCGGCGGGTAATCTGCAAAGCCAGGCGCAGCACGTCCTGGTCGTAGCGCCGCACCAGCTCTTCGAACGCCTCACGGTCGCCCGCCTGGGCCGTGCGGATGAGTGCGTCCTCTTCGAGCCGGGTGACCGCCTGTGCTCGCGCCTCCGCTTCAAAAGGCAATGCCGTTTCCGCTGGCAGCATACTGGAATCGCCCGGCGCCCGGTTCCTCCGATGGGTCATCCCCGGATGACCCATCGGCTAGGAACATGCGTCTCCAGATATTTGGACGCCGGGACTCACCCAAGGGTGAGCACTATTAAAGACGTAAGCGAGCATAGCAGGGTTCCTCCCGCCGGGACTCCGCGCGAGCGAAGCCTTTCCTGCCTTACGGCGGCAACCCGCCCAAAGGCCGTTATTGCGAACCCCCCATGCCATTGATCCGCAAGCGGAATCTGTTGTTGCATGGAATTTCGGAAATCTTCTAACCGCCTTCGTTTCTTGCAGATGGAAGGATTCGCCGGGCCAGCCGGATCAGCCCGAAAACCGCCGCGCAGGTCAGAAAATCCAGCACCAGCCCCGCATCGGGATGGAAGAGTTGATGTTGCCACCGTTCCGGCAGGTACGGCGCGGCCCCAAAGTACACAATATTCCCCAGCACCACGGCTAGAAAGCTTTCCCCCAAGCCGGAGAAAACGGAGCGTTTGGGGACGTTGCTGGGCATCTTCTGAGGGCTGGCCGCGTAGCGCACCCCGGAAAGCCCCTCCGGCAGTGCCCGCTCGGGATTCCTTCCTACCACACCTCGCAGCGGTCCGCTGCTGGCCGGACCATCGGCGAGTCCGCCTTGCACCCAAACGCGGCGGCAAATGCCGGCATGTTTGAGAAAGGCCCGATCACTCTGAATTTCGCGATCGGGTGCGGATCGCCCTGCACCATCTTGCGCTGCGTCTCGGGACGAATCGCGTCCCCGCGCCACTGTCCCCAGGCGATGAAAAACTGCTGGTCGGGAGTGAAGCCATCCAGCGTTGGGGCGGGATGCTGTTGCTCGGCCTTATGGAACGCCCGGTAAGAGATCTTCGCTCCCGCCAAGTCGCCGATGCTTTCGCCCAGCACCAGCTTTCCGTTGTGGTGGATGTTCGGCTCGATAAAATAGCCGTCGAATTGCCGCGCCACGCACGCGGTTTTTTCTTCAAAGCGCCTTTCGTCTTCGGGAGTCCACCAGTTTTTCAGCCGCCCCTGCGCATCGAACTTTGCTCCCTGATCGTCAAAGCCGTGGCTGATTTCGTGCCCGATCACCACCCCAATCGACCCGTAGTTCACCGCATCCACGGCGTTCATGTCGAACGCCGGAGGCTGCAAAATGGCCGCCGGGAAAACGATTTCGTTCAGCAGCGGATTGTAATAGGCATTCGAGGTCGGCGGCGTCATGCCCCACCGGCCGCGGTCCGTCGGCTTTCCAATCAGGTTCCAGTCGTCATCCAGCACGTTCCAGCGCACCGCCGCGTACTGGTTGTCCCAGAAGGACGCCCGGCTCAGCGCCACGCCGCTGTAGTCCTTCCACTTGTCCGGATACCCGATCTTGGGATTCAGCGTGGCCAGCTTCTCCAGCGCCTTCTTCTTCGTCTCCGGCCCCATCCAGGTCAGCCCTTCGATGGTGTCGTGCATCGCGGCGATGATGTTGGTCACCATCTCCTGCGCCCTTGCCTTGGCCTGCGGCGGGAAATACTTCTCCACGTATTTTTTGCCCAGCGCCTCGCCCAGGAGCTGGTCCGTGGACTCCGCGCACCGCTTCCACCGCGGCTTGATTTCCGTGGCCCCGCTCAAATACTTCCCCTGGAATTCGAAGTTTTCCTTCACGAATCCTTCCGAGAGCGTGTCCGCCTTTGCGTTCAGGAACTGCCAGGTCAGGTACGTCTTCCAGTCGGCCAGGGGCGTTTCCCGAAGCTGGCGGTCCACTTCCCGCAAGAATTCCGGCTCGGCGACGTTCAGGTCCGCGCGCGAAATCTTGGCGGAGGAAAAATACGCGTCCCAGTCCATGGTCGGAGCCAGCTGTGAGAGCGCGGCATACGCCATCTTATGGTCGGTATTGGCCGGGTCGCGCAGCGCCACATTGTCCAGCGAGTGCTCCGCCAGCTTCTTTTCCAACCCAAAAACCGTTTCTGCCGCGGCCTGCGCGCTTTTGTCGTCGTACCCCGCCAGCCGGAGCATGGCCTCCACGTGGGCGTGATACTTCTCGCGCGCGTCTTGGAACCGCTGCTCCGGCTTCAGGTAGTAATCCCGGTCCGGCAGCCCCAGCCCGGAGGCGAACACGTAGGCGATGGTTTCCGGCGGATTGTGGCTGTCCGGCTGCGAGGTCAATCCGAAGGGCGCGAAGATGGCCTGTTCGTGGAATGTCAGGATCATCTTCTCCAGGTCCCGCGTGTTGCTCATCGCCCGAATCTCTTTCAGCATCGGTTCGGCCGGCGTCAGGCCCAGCTTGTTGATGCGCGCCTCATCCATGCAGGATCCGTAAAAGTCCCCGATCAACTGCTCCACGCTTCCCTTGGGCCAGTCCGTGCGCGCGGATACCTGGTCCAGAATCACCCGCAACTGTTCCTTGGCGTCCTCGCCGGCCTTCCATCGCCGGCTCCAGCGGTCCATGTAAGCGGGGATGGGATTCTTCACGTGCCACGCGCCGTTGGCGAATTGCGAAAAGTCGGTGCAGGGATCGCACTTCCGGTCCAGGTCGTCCACTTGAATTCCGTGCTGCGCGGCGGTCTGCGCCGCCAGTGAGATCCCGCACAGAAGCGCGAGCATCAGGCATCGAACGAAACGCATGGTTCCTCCATTCGCAGGGCGGGCCATCATAACTCAGCTTTCAGAATCGCCCGGCAGCTTGCATTCGACGGCTTTCATTCCACGGTGGTTTCATCCGTGCCCGCAGCTCTCTGGAGTGCGGCCTGTAATTGGGGAGTTCCGGGCGACAATTCCCCGGGAGCACAGGTGGCAGAGTTCAGTTTTTCACTGCTCTCGCGATCATCCTGTCTAACATCCCCCACGGTCCTCCCCACAGTGCCATCGCGATCAGCATGCTTGACCATTCATCCGCATCCCGCAGCCCTCCGCCCCCGAGCAATCCGAACACCCGCGGCAGGTGCAGCGTCAGCACCCAGATTCCGAACATCAGGCCCAGTCCCGCCGCCCCCCAGCGTTCCAGCACCCGAAACGTAATGCTCACCGCCGCGACCATAAATGCCACGCCGAAAAACGCTGCCCAGAAAGTGTGCCACGGAAGCCACCAGGGCACGAACGACGCATGAAACGCAAGCCCTACCAGATGATCCACCCCGAACACGGCCAGCGAAATCCCGAACACATACCGGCTCGCCGCAGCCAGCCACCCGGGAAGCTGCCCGCGCGCGGGGATGAGCATCGCTACGCATCCGATGACAATCGGCTCCAATAGCACCGTGCGGAAGGGAATGCTTCCGATGTGCCACACGTAGCGAGGCAACACGAGGGCCAGTGAGCATCCAATGAACAACACTCCCAGCGCAATCGCCATCTGCCCGGATGGGTTCCTCGCGAAGAAGGTTGCTCCGCACGCTACCCAGATCGTCCCGGCCAGGTAGGCCAGCCACGGGATTGCTGGAAGCCAGGGAATCAGCGGCAGCCCGTCGTAGCCGCGGCCCAGCGGCTGAGCCACCATCCGGGCGCACACCCAGGTTTCAATTCCGATGGCCACGATGGACAGGGCAAAGATCGCCCGGCCCATGCTCGACAACGCATTCATCAGGCGGTTCACGAGTGATCTCCCCTCTAAGGTCCCGGAAGCAATGTAAGACCGTTTAGCCAGGAATCGTCTTCAAATTCGACCGGAACCCCGCAACTTGCCTGCCCGCATAGATGCAGGCAATCGGGCAGAAGCTGTCCATATGGCCGGCGTTGACTGCTTTTCAGCTGACGGGCGGCCCATTCGCGGCAAGAGGGGCCCACGTCCCACTTATCTCTGGTCCGATTTTGCTCGCCATCGAAGCCCGTCGCGGTCGGGGAAACGATCCTGCAATCTTCGCGAACCTCTGCGCCCTTGCGACTTTGGGAGAGGCTCCCCGTCCCCTCCGTGCGCTCTGTGCCCTCGGCGAGCTCTGTGATAAATCTTTCCCGCGGGCTGAGCTATGAACTGTTGAAGGTAAACTATCAACTGGCACCAACGGGGGCCGCCCTGCAAACGGAATCGAGAAACGTAAGTCTGGGAAGTGAAGTGATGTACCTGAAGGGCGTGGGCCCAGCGCGCGCCCAGGTGCTGGCCGATCACGGCATCGTCACGTTCGAGGATCTGCTGCGCCGCCTGCCGTTCCGTTATGAAGACCGCATGCACTTCACCCCCATCCGCGATATCCCGGGCGGCGGAGTAGTGACCGTCCGCGGCGAAGTCGTGCACGGCAGCCTGGGCGGATTCCGCCGCGGGCGCGGCGGCATCTACTACCTGACGGTGAAGGATGCGAGCGGCACGCTCTATTGCCGATTCTTCCATGGCCAGTACCTCGAAGGCCGCTTCAAGGCCGGGCAAGCCATCGTGCTGCACGGCAAAGCGGACTTCGATGCCTACCGCCCCGGCAAAGTGGAAATGATCAATCCGGAGTTCGAGTTGCTCAGCGGCACGTCGGAGGATTCCACCGAAGTCGGGCGCATGGTGCCCATTTACGAGGGCCTGGGCGGAATCAGCTCGCGCATGCTGCGGCGCATTATCCATCACGCGCTCGGCCTGCTGGAGACTTCCCTTCCCGATCCCCTGCCGGAGGCGGTGCGCGCGCGGTATCAATTTCCCGCGCGGCGCGCGGCCATCGAAGCGGCGCATTTCCCTCCCCCGGACGCGAACCTGGACGCGCTGAACGCCCTCCGCACCCCCGCGCAGCGCCGGCTAATTTTCGAGGAGCTGTTCTACTACCAGTTGGGCCTGGCGGTGCGGCGGCGCGAGGCACAGCACGAGCCTGGGCACGCCTATCAAGTGCGCGAGCCGCGCATCCGCGAAGCAGTGAAAAAAATCCTGCCCTTCAAGCCCACCGCGGCGCAGAAGCGGGTGCTGGGGGAAATCGCCGCGGACCTGGAACGCGCCGTGCCCATGAACCGCCTGCTGATGGGCGACGTGGGCTGCGGAAAAACGCTGGTAGCTCTCGAAGCGGCGGTGATCGTGATGGAAAACGGCAGCCAGGTAGCGCTGATGGCGCCCACGGAAATCCTGGCAGTGCAGCATCATCTGACGGCGCGGCGGCTGCTGGCCCCTTCCGGCTACCGCGCCGATTTGCTGATCAGCGGGATGAAGCCGGCCGAAAAACGCGCCACGCTGGAAGGCCTGCGCAACGGGGCCACGCAATTCGTGGTGGGCACTCACGCGCTAATCGAAGACGCCGCGGAGTTCCGGGCGCTGGGCCTAGTAATTGTGGACGAGCAGCACCGCTTCGGGGTGCTGCAGCGCAAACGGCTGATGGAAAAAGGCGCGCAGCCGGACGTGCTGGTGATGACCGCCACGCCTATCCCACGCACCCTATCCCTGACGCTCTACGGCGACCTGGACCAATCCGTGATTGACGAACTGCCCCCCGGGCGCCGGCCCGTGGAGACGCGCATCGCCTCCGAAGACAGCCTGCCCGGCGTGTGGGAATTCCTGCGGGGCGAAGTGAAAAAGGGCCGCCAGGGGTATGTGGTCTATCCGGTGATTGAGGAATCGAAGGCCGAGCTGAAGGCCGCGGTCGCGGAATACGAGCGGCTCTCACAGAAGGTTTTCCCCGAGCTGCGCGCCGGCCTCTTGCACGGCCGGCTGAAGAGCGAAGAGAAGGAAGCGGTGATTGACAGCTTTCGCAGAGGAGATCTGAACCTGTTGGTCTCGACCACGGTGATTGAGGTGGGCGTGGATGTGGCCAACGCCACGGTGATGGTCATCGAGCATGCCGAGCGCTTTGGCTTGGCTCAGCTCCACCAACTGCGCGGACGCGTGGGACGCGGCGCGGAGCGCTCCTACTGCGTGCTGGTGGCCCCGCGGCAAATGTCTGAAGAGGCCCGCGAGCGCCTGACCACCATGGTGCGCACCACCAATGGTTTTGAAATCGCGGAGGCAGACCTGCGCCTGCGCGGGCCAGGAGAACTTTTCGGCACGCGGCAGCACGGCGACTTCGGTTTTCACGTGGCCAATCCCCTGCGGGATTTCGAATTGCTCGAGGCCGCGCGGCTCGAGGCACTGGCCCTGGTGGAAGCCGGAGACTCGCCGGAACTGGCACGGATCATGGCTTTCCTGGGGCCGCAATGGAAGCGCCGCTACCAGCTTGCCGCCGTTGGGTAGGGGCGCTGCTCACTGCGCCTTCCCAGACTCCGGCGGCCAGGCGGGCACTGCTGCGCGGTGCCCCTGCGGAGATATCCACGGGCCACGCCACCATGCGCGTCATCGCTGGCAAATTCGGGAGCCGCCGCCTCGCAAGCGCCCGCGGTCTGGCGCTGCGTCCTACAAGCGACCGCCTGCGCGAAACGCTTTTCGACATTCTTCAAACGCGCGTCGAGGGCAGTTGGTTCGTGGACGGATTTGCCGGCACCGGCGCTGTAGGCATCGAAGCCCTCAGTCGCGGCGCCCGCCGGGTGGTCTTTCTGGAAAACCATCGCGCGGCGGTGGCTCTGATTCGCCGCAACCTCGAATCCCTGGGCATCGCTCCCGCCGTCCCTGCTCGCCACTCGCCGAAAGTCCCGAGCGGAGCCCAGGCGCCACCCGCCACTCCCTACTCTGATGTCGAGATCATTGCGGGCGACGTCTGCCGTGGCCTTGCGACCCTCGCCGGGACCGGCCAGCCTGCCGATCTCCTGTTTTTCGATCCGCCCTACGAGGAGAAGGACGAATACGCCCGGGTGCTGGAAGCTCTGGCTCATTCGCCGCTCATCGGCTCGCACTCCCTGGTCATTTTCGAACGCACGCGCAAGCTCACGCTGCCCGGCGCTCCCGATTCCCTGATTCGCGTGCGCACGGTGATGCAGGGCGATGCCGCTCTGGAGTTTTATTCCCTGAAGCGCGAGTGAACAGTGGCGCGGGGTGGAGAGTACAGGAGATCACGGTTTGCAGAGCAGGCCGGAAACCCTCTTTTTGTTCGCTGCTGTTGCGCGCCCGATGCCTGGGCCGGACCTTCAGAGGACCCGGCGTGCAAGCCGGGAACGCCTGCGGAGGCCAGCTTGATAGCCTTCAGGGTGCCTTTGACTGAGAAGGGAATGCGGCAAGTATGTCGCAGGCAACAGCACGGCGCGGGGGGACGCCATCCGCGGCGCGCTCGGCTATACTAAGGGTCTATGAGTGCGGCTGGCGCGTCCCCAGCTACCACAAAATCTGCGGTGCATACCGCAGAGCAACCCCGGGCCTTGCGCGCCCGTGTGTTCGGATCGGCCTGGGAATGGAAGCGGGCGGGCCTGGGGGATAGCCTGCTGGTGTTGCTCCGCGGGCCGGCGCCGCCCTCCGGCTGGCCGGTGGGCCCCTATTTTCCGGACGCGTGGATCCGCAGTCCAATCCATTGGCGCCTGATCTTCCTCTCTGCCCTGCTGCACGTTCTGGTGGTGATCTTCCCGCTGCGCATGCGCTTTGGTTCCAGCACAAATGCTGCGTCTCCAACCACACCAGTGGAAGTGGCGTGGATGGGCGGCTCGCGCGCGCTCTTGCCTTATATCCCGTCGCTGCGCTCCACCCGCGGGGGCCGAAAGACTGCCGTGCACTCCGCGGAGGCGACGGCGAACGACGGCACGCCCGCTTTCCATCCGCGGCAGACCATCGTCTCCAATCCGGTGAAGGCCACACACCCCCGGCAGACATTGATCGAGCCGGCGGCTTCGCCGGAAGCTCCGAAGATTCTCCCCCCGCTCCCGAACATCGTGGAGTGGCCCAACCTGCCGCAGCCCGCGACGCCTCGGCGGCATCTGCGGGTGAATCCCAATACGCGCATGCGGCACAGGACGGCCCGGGCACAAACGCACGTGGTGGCGCCGGAAATCGCGATGTCCCACAAAACGCTGGACACCGCCATCATCTCCTCGCATCCAGACCTGCCCAAACCGGCGCTGGAGGTGAAAACCGCAGCCCATCCGACCTTCGCCGCCGAAAAGGTAAAGGAAGAGGCCGCCCCAGAGATCGCTCCGGCCATCAACACCGAGGCTGCGGGGCAGCGGCTGATCGCGCTCTCGGAAACTCCCGCGCCGCCGCCGCCCGAGTTGCAGGTTCCCGCGGGGAATTTGAGCGCGCAGTTCGCCCTTTCGCCCGAAGGACATCCCACCTCTACCTCGGGAGGAAGCGGACTCCCGGAAAACGGCAAGCTGGCTGGGACTGGCGGGCATTCCAGTGGAGTTCCTGGCGTGTCCATTTCGGCGGGGAAGCACGGCCCAGTTTCGGACATTGTTGGTCCGCCCGGAGCGGGTGGCGTGGGCGCGGGAGGCGGAGGCAGCAGCAGCACCGGATTGCTTTCGATGTCGCACATGCTCCGGTCACGTCCGCAGCCCGGCGTAGCAGCCGTGCCCGCGAGCGAATCTCAAGCCTCTCCCGCCTCGAGCATCCAGGACCGCATCAAAGCCGGAGTGACGCCGGAGCATTTGCTGGAGCCCGGGCGGGTGTACACGCTGCACGTGAGCATGCCGAATCTCGCCAGCGCCACCGGCACTTGGACGCTGAAATTTGTGGAACTGGACGAGAACGGGAAAGAAATTCCGGGAACGATCGACTCGCCCGCCGTGGCCGGCCCAGTTCCGCTCCGGAAGGTGGATCCGAAGTATCCGCCCTCACTGGTCACCGCCAAGGTGCAGGGAGATGTGATTCTCTACGCGATCATCCGGCGCGACGGCTCAGTGGACAGCATCGAAATCGTGAAGAGCCTGGACCCGCTCCTCGATCAGAACGCCATGCAGGCGCTTTCGCGATGGAGATTCCAGGCCGCCCAACGCCAGGGTCACACGGTGGAACTGGCCACCATCGTGCGCATTCCCTTCCGCGCCATTTCGCCGCTGGATTGATCCGCGCGCAACGGCCGTCAGGTTCCTGCGGCGTTGGAAGCCTCCCGAAGCCTGACCAGAGCCCAGAGCGTGTGGTTGACCGGCGTGGGCACTTCCAACTCCGCGCCGCGGCGGGCGATGAAACCATTGAGGGAATCAATCTCCGTGGCGCGGCCGCGCTCAATATCCTGGGCCGTGGACGATGTGGCCGGACCAAGCGAAGCAGCGAGCTTCAGCCCCAGGGCCGGCAGGTCCACGTCGGGCATGCGCACGCCCTCGGCACGGGCCACCGCGCTCACTTCCTCCGCGGCACGCGCCATCACCTGGCGCACCAGCTCCAGGCTGCCTGCCAGGCCGTAGCTGGCGCGGCCCAGCGCGGAAACCGCGTTCCCCGCGCAGTTCCACATCAGCTTCACCCACAGCTCGCCGTCAATATTGTCGGAAATGCGGCAGGGAACTCCACCGCGGGTGAATAATTTCGCGACGCGCTCAACGGCCGGCGCGAGCGTGGCATCGCCTGCGGCGCCGACCACCAGATCCCCGCGGCCGCCATGCTTCAAATGATTCGGCGCCGGCATGGCCGCGGCGACATAGACGACCGCAGGAAGCACCACGGGAGCCGCCCTGCACCCGGCGTTGCGCAACGCCTCGCGGATGATCGAAGCGTTTTCGACTCCGTTCTGGAGACTCACTAGAATCGCCCCGGGATGCAGAACCGGGGCCAGGCGCGTGGCCGCCGCCGCGGTATCCACCGTCTTCACCGCGATGAGCACGATCTCCGCGCCGCCCGCACCAGCAGCGTCGGTCGAGACCTCGAGCCGCAGGTGATCCTGGAACTCCGCGCTGTCAAAATACAACCCGTCGCGCGCCAGCACAGCGGCCGAGCTTTTCGCGCCCGGCCGTCCGATGAATGTAACCGGACATCCCGCGCGAACCAGCCGCCCGCCGAAATAGCAGCCCACGGCCCCGGCGCCGAGCACGGCAACACGCGGCCAGGCGTCCGGTGGAATCACTTCCCCGAGAGACCCTTCCCCGTCCTGTTGAGCCACAGTTCCTCTCTAGGTTGCTTCCGGCGCTTTTATACTCCGCGGAAATTTGAACAGCAAATACCCCCGGTCAGAGAGGCGCTGACCGTGGCCATCTGTGCTTGCCCGCTCAGCAACTGATCACGCGCAGCAGCCGCTCGATATCTTCCTCCGAATTGTAAAGGTAAGGGGCCACGCGCAAGGCGTCGTTCCGCAGGCTGACGTAAATTTTCTGTTCCCGCAGGCGCGCGTGCAACGCGCGCGTCGCTTCCTTGCTGCGAGCGGCGAAGCACAGGTATGCGCCGCGGGACTCCGGCTCCTCCGGACTGGCCAGCACGCAGCGGTCCCGCGGCAAGCGCGCGATCAATGCGCCGAGAAGCGCCCGGTTGTGGCCCAGCACCCGCGCCGACCCGGCACGCAGCACGAACTCCAGGGAAACCGCCAGGGCAGAGAGATGAAAGAAACTGGCGGTCTCCGCGGCATCCCAGCGGCGCGCACCCGCCGGCGGCTGCCAGGAGAATCGCCCGGCATCGTCGGGATCAAAGACGAGTTCGCTGAAACCGGTCTCGGAAGCGGCGCCCATCCAGAAAAACGGCGCGGGGGGCAGTTGCTCCGAGAGCTCTCGGCGGGCCCAGACGAAACCGGTGCCGTAGGGACCCAGCAGCCATTTGTAAGCCGCGCAAACGGCAAAATCTGCCCCCAGCGACCGGAAATCCAGTGGCAGGGAGCCGCACGCCTGGGTCACATCCAGCAGCAAGCGGCAGGGCGAACCCGCAAGGCCCTTCGCCAGCCGCGGGGCATCGAGCAAGGAGCCGTCGTCGAATCGCACCAGGCTGGCGCTCACCAGCCGCGTGCGCGGAGAGAGCTGCTCGAGAAAATCCTGCGCGGTCACAAAACGTCCGCGTGGCTTCACCAAGCGCAGCACGGCGCCGCGCAATGCCGCCAACGGACCCCACGTGCAGAACTGGGCGGGAAATTCCCCGCGAGCGACCAGGATTTCGTCGCCGGGCTCCCAAGGCAGTGACGCGGCGATGGCCGCAAGGCCCGCGGATGCTCCAGTGGTGAGGCCAATCTCCTCCGACGCCGCTCCGGTGAGCTGGGCGAGTAGGCCGCGCACGCGCGCGGGAAGCTCGAAGTAAATCGACTCCTCGATCTTGTAGGGATGGCGCTTCAATTCCATCGCGGTCTCCAACGCCTTCAAGGATGCGCGCGGCAACGGACCATGATTCGCCATCGCCAGGTAAGTGACGTCGTCAAACTCGATAAATTCCGAGCGCCAGTCGGCAACCGCGGCAACCGTCGCAGGCATCGCTTCGCTCCTCCGCGCATCGCCGAAGATTGGAAACTGCGGTGGGTGCGCGGCACTATTCTCCACGCGCGGGGCCACCGGCGGCCAGAGCCAATTTGGGGTGGGCCAGGCCAAAGCGGTGCGGAGACATGCCCGCGTCCGGATTCGGGAGCCGCGCAGCCGCGGCTTCCCGCGTCTAAAAATATTCACGAAGGGAACGAAATTCGGGGATCACCAGGAGCTTTCCGGGGCCGCTGGAGAGCTCGTCGTGTTCGAACACCCAGGTTTTGGCGTGCGGAATGAAGACGGCGTTCAGTCCGGCGGCGAGCGCTGGGTTGATATCGCTGCGGGGGCTGTTGCCGATCATCCAGCCGTGGGCCTTGACGATGCGATGGCGGTTCACCAAGCCCTTATAGGTTACGGTATCTTTCTCCGCCACAATTTCCACGGCCTCAAAGTGCACTTGGAGCCCGGAGCGCTCGAACTTTCCGGCTTGCTCCGCCGGCTCGCCTTTGGTGCACAGGATCAGGCGGTGGCGCTCGGCGAGGTAGGTAAGAGTTTCCGCGACGCCTTCCAACAGGGTGGGCGGCGTGGAAGAAAGCTCGGCGACGAGGACTTCAATGCGCTTGAGCATCTCCCGCCGAGCCATGTGTCCGGCCAGCTTCAGGTAGGTTTCTTCGATGGCTCCGTGGAAGCTGCGCACGCCAAAGCCGTGCTGGCGGATCTTGCGCCGCTCCGTTTCATTCAGGATGTGGCGCATGTAGGGACGGGAAAACCCCAGCGGCTCGAGCAGGGCCAGGAATTCGTCAATCACGCGCTCGAAATGAATCTGGTTTTCCCAAAGCGTGTCGTCCGCATCGATCAGCAGGGTTTCGCGCCGCATGGGGAATCCATTGCGTATTATCGCAGAAGCGTGGGGAGTTTGCGCCCGCCGGGCGCGTCCGGCGGAGAGTTACTGCGGCCTGACGGCGCGGCGCCAGCGGCCCAGGGCCACCCCGCTCCATACGATCTCCACCACGCCGAATGGCCAGGCACCCTGGAGAAAGCCGTAAACAGAGGCCAGCAGACACGACAAGGCGAACGCCAGGATGAACCATGGGCTGCGGCGCTCCAGCGCGTAGCACAGCATCATGGCGGTCACGGCGAATAATCCGAAGATGGTCAGGGGGTTCACAGCGATTTCATTCCGGCCCGCAGTCCTTCAGCCCGAGGGATTTCCTCGCTCGATACCCGTCCGCGCAATGAGCATTCGTCAGGGCTGCTTCGGGCGGTGAGTGGAGAGCGCCTCGAGGATGTTGCGGCCGGTTTTTTGCGCCAGGCCGAATTGCGCCAGGTAGTCCTGGAACTCGCGGTTCACGTCGAGCGCGGCCTGGGGATCGAGCTCGGTGCGCAAAATCATGTCGCGCAGGCGCACGGGATGCGGAAGCAACGCGTCCTCATTCAACTCTTCCAGAGCGGCGGCGATGTCGTATTTGCCCATGGATTCCTCCTGCGGATGGGACGAGCTGGCCGGAGGCGGCGGGCCGGCGAGCCTCAGGCAAGCGCGCTCAAAAATTCGTAGCGGTCGATGCGCGCGGCCACGCCGCGCCGGCTTTCAAAATCCTCGACGCGCACCACGGTCCCATAACATTGGATGTGCACGTCGCCGGCCATGGTGACTTCCTTGGGCAGGGTGAGCACGAATTCCACGGGCATGCCGGCCTGGAAGGAGCTGTCGATCACGAAATAGAGGCCGCGGAAGCTCACATCCCGGGTGCGCGCCTCCTGCTGGACCTTCAATGTGCCGCTGCTGAAGCGGATGGTCAGCGGGAGGTTCATGTTGAAGCGCCGGGAGGCGCGGCGTTCCATGTCGCTCATGCGGCAGACCTCGACCATCCCCATTCGAATGTCACCCTAACACCGAATCCGTGCGCTCCGCAATGGGGGCGCCGCCGGCCTCCCGCAGGTGTGGTGGAAGATTTACACGTCTTGACTTGGAGTCCTGCGGACGCTACTTTTGCGGGTCACCATGCCTGAGTCCAGCGAAGGCCGGCTGCGCCCGCGGGTGCGCACGGAACTGGCCATCCGCGTCCGCCAGATCGGCCCGCCCCGGGAGTCCATCGAGGTAACCACCACTCTGGACGTGTCCCGCAATGGGGTGCTCTTCCGCACACGCCAACCGTATGAAATGCACAGTACCGTGTGGGTGATTGTGCCCTACAACCCGCAGGCCGCGGCCGGCGATCCGGAGTTTCCCGCCACGGTGGTGCGCATAGACAACTCCGCGGACGGCTCGAAAGAGGTGGCCGTCCGCTTCTTGAACGCGAGGACGGATCCCACGCCCATCCACGTGCAGGGACGTAGCGTGATGACCGTGGCTCCGGAGCGGCGGTCGAAGGACCGCTCCAAGCTCAGCCTGCCGATCCGCGTGCGCAGCGAGACCACCACGGAAGTGACCAGCACGGAAGACATCTCGCGCACGGGAGCGCTCTTCCTGAGCAATCGCTCCTACACGGTTGGAGAGAAGGTATGGGTGACGGTGCCCTACAAGCCGGAAGACCCGCCCCAGGAGATTGATGCGCGCGTCGTACGCATTATCGAGCGCCCGTCGAAGGTGTGCGTGGCGGTGCAATACCTGCGCACAACCGGTGTCCGCCTTCCGGAAGCTTGAGCCGCCCGGCCGCGGCAGTTCCAAACACCGCCGGGTGCAACGCATGGCCCAGGAAAATCCAGTCTTCCACCGCAGCCTGTTTCTCTCCGGCCCCGCCGGCCGGCTGGAAGCGCAGCTCTGGACCAGCCGCGCACCGGAATCTCAGCTGGCGGCGTTGGTGTGCCATCCGCACCCGCTCTACGGCGGCACGATGCACAACAAGGTGGTCTTTCAGGCGGCGAAGAGCCTGCACCGGCTGGGCCTGCCCGTGTTGCGTTTCAACTTTCGCGGGACGGGATTGAGTGAAGGCGCGCACGACCGCGGGACCGGCGAGCGGGACGACGTGCGCGCCGCGCTCGATTTTCTGGCCGGCGAATTTCCCGGCCGGCCGCTGGTACTTGCGGGATTCAGTTTCGGCGCCTGGGTGGGATTGCACGCCGGCGCCGGGGACGCGCGCGTGACGCGCCTCATCGGGCTGGGCATACCGGTGAATGATTCGGAGTTCAGCTATTTACGGGGTTCGGCAAAACCGAAGCTGTTCATCGTAGGGACTGCGGATCGATTTGCATCGCGCGAGCGTGTCGAGGCACTGGCGAACTCCCTGCCCCCGCCGACGGCGCTGGTTTTCGTCGAGGGCGCCGACCATTTTTTTACCGGTAAACTCGGCCAGGTGGATTCCGCGATCACCGCATGGATGGAATCGCTGGGCTCATAGCGCTGGCGGCAGGATGCGCCCAGGCGCGCTGCAGGGGGGATGGGGATTCCGCCGAAAGAAGAGGGGCGCGGCGAGCAACGCCCCGACGCAGGACGCAGACGCTACTCTTCGCGGAATAGGCTCCAGAATTTCTCTCCGCTCAGGGGTGCTTCGCCCACCAGTCGCAGATTGGCGCGCGCGTGCGGCGCCCGGCTCATGCCGACGAGCGCTGTGGTCAGCCCCGGGGCGGAGCGCGCAAATTGCAACGCGCGCTCGAAGTCATTTTCCAGGCCGATGTTTGCCGCCAGTGCCGGAGGCAGGCCGCGTCCCAGGCGCCCTTGCAGGGTGGGCGCGCTGGCCATGACCGTTACTCCAAGCTCCGCGGCCGCGGCCAGCAGTGGCAATTCGCGCCCATTCACCAATTGATTCGGCAGCACCACCGCCTCCGGCATCATGAGATTGACCGGAAGCTGAACGTAGCCGAAATGGTGCGCGTCGCCGGCCACCTCCCGGGCCACCGCCGCAACGTCTGCGAGGGAATGAAGGCCGGGGGACCCGGCGGGCTGGCGGAAACCGTTCCAGGTGGCCAGGCCGTAAGCGCCAATTTTGCCAGCGGCCGCGGCGCCCTCCAGGAATTCAAAGGCCGCGCGCAGGCGTTTGCGGAATTCCTCCGGGGAGACTTCTTCGAGCTGAGTCTCCGGATTATGAACATAATAGACGTCCACGCCTTCCACGCCCAGATTGCGCAGGCTGCGCCCGAGCTGGTCCTGGAGATAACGCGGGGTCATGGCATGGCAGCCGCCGGAGATCTCCGCGGGCTGGAGAATTCCTTTGTCAAAATACTCGCGCGAGAAATATTCGCGCGTATTTCCGGGCGGATCGCCGTCGGGAGTCAGGAAGCCTCCCTTGGTGCAGAGGAACAAGGCTTCGCGGGCCAGGCCGCGAGCGGCGAGTTCCACCAGCGCCGCGCCAATCGAACGCTCGCTGCGCTGCAGGCGGTAATTGATGGCGGAATCGATTACGTTGATCCCGCCGAGCACCGCCTCGACGACCGAGTCGGTGTAGCCGCGGTCCGTGGCCGCATCGGGCTGGCCCAGGTAGGTGCCGATGCCCAGGGAGGAAAGCGTCAGCCCATTGCGCGCGCGGAAATGGCCGGGCGCGGCTTTGCCCTCGAAACGTGCGGCGTACTCGCGGGTGGCGTGCGGCGTGGCGAGATGCGGCATCCATGCCCCTTCCAGGAGGGACGCGGAAGTATAGCAGCAGCATCTCCGCAGGTTAGAAATGCAAAGTCAGCGCGCCCTGGACGGTCCGGGGAGACACAAAGTGGGTACCCGAAAAACTCGACAGGAAGTTATACAGCGCCACTTTGTCCGTCAGGTTGACCACGGTGAACTTGCCGCTTAGCTGATAGCGTTCCTTCTTCCAGATGCGGTCGGCACCCAAAGCAATGTCGAACAGGTTGCGCGGCGCGATGCGGGAGGGGTTGGTGTCGGGATTATAGGTGCCTGGCGCAGCGATATGAATCCGCGTGGCGCCGCGGCTTGGGTTGCTGCAGCTGCGCAAAGGCTGGGTGACCGTGGCGAAGACGTCTCCGCAGAAGAGCCCAATGGCCTGCTGCTCGTCCCCTGTCAGCGTGAGTGCGGTGGGGTAATCCGGAACGCTGACCACCACCAGGCCGCTGTCATAACGCCAGGTCAGGCCGGCCCAGAGGCCGCGCAGGCTCTTGCGCGCGAATTGATATTGCAAATTCGTGGTCTGTTGAAACGCCTGGTCATGATCGGGACGGGCCACGGGAGGGTAGGCGGTACCGAAATCGATTCCCCCAATCTCTGGACTGAAGAGCCGGGACCGGGTGTGCCCGAGCACGGCAAACGCGCTGAGGCCGTGCAGGTTGTGAAGGGTGACACGCGCCAAGGCGCCGTCGATTTTCGATTTGCGGAACTGAATGGGAAAATTGAGCGGGGTATTTAAGATGGTATTGAAATCGTAAGCCCCGTCCGTGTACTTCCAGAAGTACTCGGCCTGGACGCTGACCTTAGAGCCGAACTCCTGTTCCAGACCGGTGTTGAACTGGTTCCGGCGGGCCGGCGTGAGCGGCTGAACCCCGGAGGATCCCAGCGAGCCGTTGGCCAGTCCCCCGGGCCCCGTGGAGCTGGAGAGAATCAGGTTTTCGTTGTAGGGGGTGAGAAAAATTCGGGCATAAGAAACGTGAAAGACGGTTCCGGTCGCGTGCAACTGATAGCTGACCCCGGTTCGCGGTTCGAATCCGTACGCGTGGCTCAAGCCGTCGTAGTTGTCAAAGCGCAATCCCAGGTTCAGATGAAACCGGCCCAGTTGCAGGCTGTCCTCTAGGTAGGCGCTTTCTTCAAAGATGGTGGCTGCGCCGCGGAACACGAACAGCGATCCTCCCCGCGTCAGATCGTAGGGAAGCAACGCGGGTTGGAACCCCGGGTTTTGCGCATACCCGGCTGCGGCGCACTGCATGGCCGAGGTGAGCGAAGCATCCGCCACCGGCACTCCTTGACCATTGACGCAAGGAGAATTGAAAGCCGGGTCGGTCAGGCCGGTGGTGAAAAACTCCGACAGTGGCGTGACCTGTATCTGGATTCCGCCCTTGACCGAATTCCGGCCGTGGACATAGGCCAGGTCGGCTCGCATACCAGTGCTGGTCAATCGCCGGGATTGCGCCAGGGTAGCCGGCTGATCCGAAAACAGTTCCTCGGAAGGGTAGTAGTTCACGCGGTCCTGCCGCACCCAGGTGTTCGCCGTGAGCAAGAGCTCGGGATTGAGCACGCGAGAGAACGCCAGCCCCACGTTGAAACTGGTCATGTGCTGACGCTGGTCCTGTCCGGCCGCCTGCTGGTCGTAGGTATTGGGCACCTGGAACCAGGAGTGCGCAGCCGTGAGGTTGAGATGCAGCGAAGTGCTGTCGCTGGGCCGCCAGTCGAACCGGTCGAACAGGCTCTCCGCGTTGCCCCAGGCGTGCAGTGGCTGGAACTCCGGAGCGTCCAGAAAACGCGCGCTGTCCACCGCGTCCAGGGCCAGGAAGTTCCCGAATTGCTTGGACCCGGCAGACAGCGTGACGCTTGCCGTAGGAGTGGAAAAGCTTCCGTAGCCTAGGGAAATCGTCCCGTTGGCTGGTCCGGAGTCCAGTCCGGAGCGCGTCGTGGCCTCGACGATCAGACTGGTCTTGTCGCCAAACTCCGCCGGGGGAGCGCCCTGAAGAGTGGAGAGTTCCTGAAGAGTGCTCGCGGCAATTTGGTTGGAGAAGATCCGGCTCTGCTGATCCGAGATCGGCTGGCCGTCAACACTAAAAGAAGTCTCCGCGTGTTCTCCCAGCGGGTGGAAGACTCCGTTGGAATCTGCGGCCACGCCGGGTGTCGCCAGAGTCAAGATGGAGCTGAGCGCCGCGTTTACACTTTCACTGGGCAGGTTCTGGATTAGTCCCTGGCCGAGCCGAGTCTGGGCGACATTGAGCGACGACAGGTCGGCGCCGCCTTCCGCCACGGTCACTTGCTGGGAAACGGCGGCCAGACGCAAAGTCACTGCCAGGCGCACAGTCTCGCCTGCATGCACAATGACTGTTTGCTGATGTTGCCGGAAGCCTTGGGCCTCCACCGTGAATTCATAGTCCCCGGCCGGGAGTCGCGGAAACGCAAACCGGCCGTCCGCGCCGCTTTTGGCTGTACGCCGCAATCCGGCCGCCCGGCTACTCACCGCGACCGTTGCCTGCGGAATGGCCCCGCCCGAGGCGTCCGTGATTTCGCCCGCGATGGCGCTGGTCGTTTCTTCCTGCGCCGCGGCTGGGATTGCGCAGGCAAGCGCCAGGGTCATCAGGGTCAGCAATCCCACTGCAAGCCGCAGCAGAACGCCTGCGCACATGGTTGGAAGCGATGCTCTGGGCATAGGCAGATTCCGCCGCGGGCGAGCGGCGCGAAATAGGTTAATCTAGGTTAATATTGTAGGTCAACAGCGGTAATGTGAATCGGTAAAATCCAATTAATGGATGGAAGGGCCGCCCACATCGCACGCAGCACGCCGCAAAGGAGCGCAACCGGCAAGGCCCCTCAGGGGCCGGCCGCGCCCGCGGCCAGCAGGCGCGAACAGGCGCGCACGATGCGGCGGTAGGGCCAGCCCACGGCCGCGGGCGTACCTGCCGCAGAAGGCAGGCCGGCGGGGCCGGGCAAGCCGCCGCGCGCCGGCTCGGCGTAAAGAATTTCTCCGTGCCGCGGCTTCGAGTAGTACCAGCGCGCCAGGAGCGAGAGATGATCGGCGCGGCGGTCCACGCAGGTGGAGTCACCCGGCAATTCCTGGGCGGCGTCCGATTCCAGCCGCTCGCGCAGAATGGCCTCCACGGAGCGGGGTTCCGCGGCCAGTGAACCGAATTCCAGAAGCAGGGGCGGTTCGAGAAATCCCCGGCGCACCGGAAACACGGCGATGGATTGCTCCGCCGCCGCACGCTGGAGGACCACGGCATTCAGCTCTTCCAGATTGCGGGCCAGCTCCGGCAGCAGGCGCAGCGCGGCGCTGACCTTTTCCATTTTCTTATGGACCACGGCGCTTCGTTCGAAATCGAGCGAGGCGCTCGCCGCGTCCCGGCCCGATTCCAGTTCCGTGGCCAGCGACGCGCCGCGCGAGCGGAGAAATGAATCCACGCGCACCACTTCGGCGGAGTATTCCTCGTCCGAGCAGCCGGCGAAGCACGGCGCCAGGCACATCTTCATTTCCGAGTAGAGGCAGCCGGGAAATTTCGGGTCGCGCTGGATGCGGATCTGGCAGCGGCGGATCTTGAAGAAATTCAGCGCCTGGCTGAGAAAGGCGTCCGCCGAACGGCGCGAGGCAAATGGCCCGAGATAGAGCGCGCCGTCTTCGAGGATTCGCCGTGTGACATAGGCGCGGGGATAGGCGCTGCGCAACTTCAGTTTGACGAGTACCGGCGGGCGCAGACGCATCCAGGAGCGATACCGCCCGCGATGAATCTGCGCGGCGTGATGATAGAGCACGAGCGCCTGCTCGAAGCGCGAGCCGACGATGCGGTAGCGGACGCGGGTGGCGAGTTCGCGCAGGTTCAGCCGCCGCGAAGGCTCGCGCGCAGGGCCCAGTAGAACGCCCAGCCGGCGCTGCAAATCCGCGGTGCGCGCCAGGTACGGCCGCGCCCCGCTCTCCCCCGCGCGCAGCTCCAACAGGAATACCGCAGGCTGCGCCGGAAGCGCTGAAAAGAATTCCTCGTCCCTCCCGGGGTCGAACTCCCGGACCTCGTGTAACTCAAACATGCGATGAGAATACACCGGGGCGAAGCTCAAAGTTGAATGTGGCCGGGGCGGGTAGCCGGCGGCGCTTCCGGGACGTGCAAGGAGCCGACGCGGGGCCGAGAGACCGATTTTCGAGTTTCGCTGCTAGGACTTCAACACCCAGGCCGAAATCACCAGGCGCTGGATCTCGCTGGTGCCTTCGTAGATTTCGGTG
>Ga0335078_10000460_pt1 | contig 63104 bp, 54 predicted proteins | sample Lox_Sample_32_FD_206711 | JGI IMG/M metagenome (GOLD analysis project Ga0335078, IMG submission 206711) | Soil microbial communities from Loxahatchee National Wildlife Refuge, Florida, United States - Lox_Sample_3.2 | ecosystem: Environmental > Terrestrial > Soil > Wetlands | place: USA... | reverse complement strand
GGAGACGCGAGTGCTCGAACCGCTCGAAAATCCCTTCGGCCCAAAACTGTTACCCATGTCTTAGGTACGTTCTGTCACCCATGTCTCCGGGCTGGACCAAGGAAACGCTGGCGGAGAGAGAGGGATTCGAACCCCCGATACCCTTACGAGTATGCCGCATTTCGAGTGCGGTGCCTTCAACCACTCGGCCATCTCTCCGGAGAGCTTATTTTATCAGGCGGGGAGGAAGGACCGTGTTTGGCAGCACCACTCTGCGTTTCTCAGGCTACGGCCTTCAGCTGAAACTAAAACACAATCTGCAAGCTCTCAAACGCAAATGAAATCTGCTCGGTGGGCCGATTCTCCGACTCGCTGCCCTGCAATTGATAGCTTGAAATCAGCGCATTCTTCAGGGTGATTTTATAAGTATGTCCGCGCTCGTCCTGTTGGGTCACGATCAATTCGCTGAACGCCTTACCTTCGGTACCCCCCTCAAACAATTGCGGAGTGCAAGCATCGGCCAGCTTGGTGATGGTGATTCCGCTAGTTGCCTTGCCGGTCCCCGCACCCGAGCCGGTGCCGGAAGAGACCCCGGTCTCGGTGCTGTTGAAAGCCCAGCTCAGCGCGGAAAAAATCCCCGCGCCCAGAGAGGTTGTGCAATTCAAGCTGTTCACGGTGACCGTAATGGCCGACCGCCGCGCAAGAAACCGGCTTTGCGCCACAGCTGTTGTGGCAAGCAGTACGATAACGGTGGCGAGCAGGCTTACTTTCTTCATCTCAAATCTCCACATCGATTTCCCCGGCAAAGTGTTCGCAGCGGATGGCGCTGCCGCCGCGGAAAAACTCCCGGGTGATCGCAGTTTCCACCTGACATTCCGCCCACGGTAGGTTACGCCAGTCATAAACGCACTTGCAGGAACCACGCAGGTATACAGATCCGCAGCCATTAGCCGTGCCCATGCGGGACCAAGCCTATTGGCCAAGCGGCTTTAGCTGATGACTGACGGCCGACGACTAAGCAAGCTGCTATCATGCCCGCCCATGGCATCGAAGTCCGCACCAACCCCCGCATTTTTCGCCACCCAAGCCCAGTGGCGTGCATGGCTGCAAGAGCACCATGAAAGCCATGAGGAAGTCTGGGTGGGCTTCTACAAAAAAGAAACCGGCAGGCCGAGCATCACCTGGCCGCAATCGGTGGACGAGGCGCTCTGCTTCGGTTGGATTGACGGCGTGCGCAAACGCGTAGACGAATTCAGCTACACCATCCGCTTCACCCCGCGCAAACCACGCAGCCGCTGGAGTTTGATCAACGTCAAGCGGGCAAAAGAACTGACCCAACTCGGCCTGATGCAGCCGCGAGGCCTAAAAGCCTTGGCCGAGTGCGAAGCGGGAAGGACCGGCACCTACGCCTACGAACAAAGAAACATCGCCCAATTCGAAGAGGCTGACGAGCGCCAATTCCGCTCCAACAAAAAAGCCTGGAAGTTCTTTCAGGCGCAGGCCCCATGGTATCGCCGCACTTCCACATACTGGGTGGTGAGCGCGAAGAAAAGAGAAACTCAACTCAAGCGCCTGGCCAAGCTGATCAAGTGCTCAGAAGAAGGGGTCCCGATAGACCAGCTAAATCGCGACAGGTTTGACCCCAAAGCCCAGTCACGCTAGGCTTTGGTGGTGGGTCACTTTGCGCACTTTGCGGCCTTCGCGGTTGAACTTAAACCGCAAAGTGCGCGAAGGACGCAAAGAACGCCGCCGGCCCTGCAACGGCAAATCCAAACTGACTCCTTACCCAGGCTTTGGTCGGTGGCCAAAGACTGACGACCGACGACTACCATGACTGACTGCCTGTTCTGCCGCATCATTCGCGGAGAGATTCCGAGCAAAAAGGTGTACGAAGACGAGCACACCTACGCCTTCGAGGACATCAATCCGCAAGCCCCTACGCACGTTCTCATCATCCCCAAGGAGCACATCGTGGGTTTGAAGGAGTCGCAAGCCGATCATGCCGAAGTCATCGGGCGCTGCCATCTGGTGGCGGCGCACATTGCCCGCGAGCACGGCATCGAAAACGGTTATAGAACTGTGCTCAATGTTGGCCCCGGAGCTGGGCAGTCGGTATTTCACCTGCATGTGCACCTGCTGGGCGGGCGCGCCTTAAAGTGGCCTCCGGGATAGCCGAAACTCCTTTTCGCGGCCATAAATTTCGCCTAACCAGTTGATAACACTTGCTCAAGGGGCATAGTGTCATTACCTAATTGTACGTACATAAGGCCGACGAGGCCGAGGGAGCAGAGGCTCGACGATTTTTCAATAACTTACAGCTAGTCGAGTTCTCTGGAGAGATTTCGCGTTCCAGATGGCGTTTAAAATGCCATTTGCGAGCGTTTGGCGGCCCGTAGAGCGACGATCATCGCTGCAATGAGGGTCAGGTTGGCTGCGTTTCGTAACCCCTTTAGAATCATTGGAAGCTCCACCCTCCATTCGCCAGCGTCGAAATTAACTGCCAGATATAAGATTTCTCAGAGTGAGACAGGAGCGAAGCGTTGGCCGTAGTGCACGCGATCAACTATCTGGTTAGGCGAAAGTAAGGGCAAGTGCGTTCACATCTACTGGGAACTCGCTGAGCGGGAGATAGAAAACGGCCGAATGACGGGAATACTAATCTGTCTCGCCGTGGACGCCGGAGATGTTGAGAAGGAATTCGCGATCCGACTGCCGAAGAGTCTTGCCATACGGTTGCTGACCGTCCTCACTCGAGGGGCGGACCGGGGCGTCCGCCCCACACGTGAATCATTTACAATCACAGATTCTCAGGTCGTTGGGATTCCTCTATGCATCGTTGGTCACAGCTGTTTATTCCTACTCTGCGCGAGGCGCCGGCTGACGCGGAAGTGGCTTCGCACAAATTTCTGGTGCGGGCTGGGTATATTCGCCAGTTGGCGGCTGGGATTTACTCGTATTTGTTCTTCGGGCAGCGGTCGTTTAACAAGATCATCGCCATTGTGCGCGAGGAGATGGACCGCATTGGGCAGGAGTTTTATCTGCCGGCGCTGCATCCGCGGGAGTTGTGGGAGGCTTCCGGGCGCTGGGCGGTCATGGGCGACACCATGTTCCGGCTCAAAGACCGCAAGGGTGCCGATCTTTGCCTTGGCATGACGGAAGAAGAGGTCATGACCGAGATCGCCCGCAAAGAACTGCGCAGCTACAAGCAGTTGCCGCAGATCTGGTATCAGATCCAGACCAAATTTCGTGATGAAGCCCGGCCGAAGTCGGGGCTTTTGCGGGTGCGGCAGTTCATCATGAAGGATTCGTACTCGTTCGATGTTGATCCGGCGGGGCTGGAGGTTTCGTACCAGAAGCATCGTGGGGCATACTGCAAGATTTTCGACCGCTGCGGGCTGAAGTACATGGTGATTGAGGCGGATTCGGGGGCGATGGGCGGATCGAAGTCGGAAGAGTTTATGGTGCGCACGCCGGCGGGTGAAGACAGAGTGGTTAGCTGCGACGGCTGCAAGTACGCAGCGAACCTGGACAAAGCGACTTCGAAGCTGGAGGCGATGGCTGATCTGGCTGCCGAAGGCGATGGCAAGCCGCTGGAAGTGCACACGCCGGGGCAGAAGACGATTGAAGACGTTGCGCGCTTTCTGGGAGTTTCGCCGAAGAACAAGATCAAGACGCTGGCTTTGATGGCGAGCGAAGTTGACGCCAAAACCCGCAAGGCGAAATCGCGTGCCGTGGTGGTGCTGATGCGCGGCGATCATCAGCTCAACGAAGTCAAGCTGGCGGCCGCTGTCGGCGGAAAAGAAACCCGGCCGATGCAAGAGGAAGAAATCCTGCAGCTTTTCCGCTCGCCAGCGGGGTTCCTTGGGCCGCTGGGCGTGGATTGGGCGAAAGACGCTAAAGACCTCGACCGTCCGCTGCTGCTGGTGGATAAGGCGCTGGAAGGCCGCAAGAACCTGATCTCCGGCGCGAACAAAGAGGATTACCACGTCAAGAACATCACGCCGGGCGAGACGTTTCAGCCGACCGCGTACGCCGACTTGCGCAGCGTGACGGCGGGCGAGCCTTGTCCGAACTGCGGAGCGCCGCTGCGCATTGATACGGCAGTGGAAGTCGGGCACATTTTCCAGCTTGGTTACAAGTACTCGCACTCCATGGGAGCGCGGGTTCTGGACCAGAATGGCAAAGAAGTCGCGCCGATTATGGGCAGTTACGGCATTGGGATCGAGCGCATTCTTACCGCGGCCGTGGAGCAGTCTAATGATGAAAACGGTTTCTGGCTGCCGCCGCAGATTGCGCCGTTTGAGATCGTGGTGACACCGACCAACGTGGGCGACGAAAAACTGCGCACTACCGCCGAGGAGATCGCCAACCGCCTGTCTGCCGCTGGTTTCGACGTGTTACTCGACGACAGGGACGAAAGGCCAGGGGTGAAGTTCAAAGACGCTGACCTGGTGGGAATCCCGTTCCGGATTACGGTGGGAAAGAAGGTTACCGAAGGCACTGTAGAAGTCGTAGAACGCTCGACCCGGCAAGTGCAGGATGCTAGCATCGCCAAGGTAAGCGAGTATTTTCAAAAGCTGCTGCGGCCGGCCCCGTGATCGGTTTTCTTCGCGCCCGGCGCAGAGCTGGAGCGTGCGATGAAACTCTTCTTCGGCCTGACGGTCATTGCTGTGGCGCTCTATTTGGGCGTGGAATTCGTGCCTCCCTACTATTCCAACTATCAGTTCCAGGATGTCCTCAAAGAAGCGGCGCTGGATGCCACGAACGGCAACCAGAGCGAGGCGGTGATCCAGGACTTTGTCTACCGGAAATCGCAACAGGTAGGCATTCCGATCACCAAGCAGGACATCAAAGTGCACCGCGTAGGATTCAACGGCACCGGATCGGTCTCGATTGATGTGCCTTATGTCGTTCATGTGGACCTCATCGCCTTCCCCGTGGACCTGACGTTCGATGCGTCCGCCACCAACAAAGGGGCGTTTAATTAGTCGTCAGTCTTCAGTCGCCAGCCAGGTTGCTGCAGGCGCGGGCGTCCCTGCCCGTGCGGGAGGGGATCAACAGCCAGTCGAGAGTTTGTTGCGCTGCTGCACGAGCGAGGACGCCCGCGCCTATATTCGTTTTCGCTGGTTTCTTTGCGCGCTTTGCGATCTTCGCGGTTGAAATTGCTAACCGCAAGGGCCGCAAAGACCCGCGTCTGACCGGCGCCCAATGCCGGCTTAGGGCAAAGAGACCCTCATTACCGGCGAAGCACGGGCGGGGACGGGTGCGGCTGCGTTGATTTAGAATAGGCGAAGGGAAACTTTCGGCGGTCGTCTTCTCTGGCCATCTCCGCTGACGACTGAAGACTGACGACCGACGACTGATTTGGCGCGCCGCCTCATCTCACACACCGTCCGCGGTGTCTAAGGATTTAGCTCCGCCCCGCAAACGTGGCTATCAAGCTGAAAATTCCGGGCCGCTCCGGCAGTCAGAAAGGCGGCCGGCAGAACGGCAGCGCCCAGAAGGGCGCAGTGGGTTTTTACCGCGATCCCCTGGTACGGATTTTCTTCAAGGTCTTCCTGGTAGTCGCGGTCCTCCTGGTCGGGGTATTTTCCTACTACTACGTCAAATACGACCGCATTATTACCGAGCGTCTTAGCCAGCCGGTTTTTAATAATTCGGCCAAAATCTATGCCATCCCGCAGACTGTGCGGCTGGGGGAGAAGATCACGGCCAAGGAAATCGCCGTTCAACTGGACCGCGCCGGCTACAGCGATCAGGAAGGCGGCTCCGATCTGGGGACGTTCCAGATGGTGAGCGGTGGGATCGAGATCAAGCCGGGGCCCGCGTCCTACCACAGCCCGGAAGCGGCGACGGTGCAGTTCAACGATGGCCAGGTGGTGAGCATCATCGCGAAGGGCGGCGAGCTATCCGCTTATGAGCTGGAGCCGGTGATGATTACTTCGCTGTTCGATGCCGAGCAGCGCTCCAAGCGGCAAATCGTGAAGTACGACGAAATCCCCAAAGTGATGGTGGATGCGGTGCTGGCGATCGAGGACCGCCGGTTTTTTGAGCACAACGGCGTGAACTTCATCCGCATGGCCGAGGCTACATGGATTGACATCACCCACCAGCGGCATGAGCAGGGCGGATCAACCCTTACCATGCAGCTCTCGCGCGGGTTTTTTCTCACGCCGGAAAAGAAGGTAACGCGCAAGCTGGCGGAAATGCTGATTGCCATGGAGCTGGAGCAGAAGCTCTCCAAGCAGCAGATTTTCGAGTATTACGCGAACTGGGTGGATTTGGGGCAGCGGGGATCGTTTACCATCAGCGGTTTTGCGGAGGCGTCGCAGGCTTACTTCAACAAAGACCTGAAAGACATCACGCTGCCCGAGGCGGCGATGCTGGCGGGGATCATTCAACGGCCCAGCTATCTTTCGCCCTACCGGCATCCGGAGCGGGCTTTGGACCGCCGCAACCTGGTGCTGGAAAGCATGGTGGAAACCCATGCCATCACTCAGGAACAAGCGGACAAGGCCAAAGCGGCGCCGCTGAAGCTGGCGCCGCCCAATGTGGAAGCCAGCGATGCGCCTTACTTCGTGGACTTGCTGCGCGACACGCTGACCGGAAAGTTCAACGAGCGCGAGGTGAACGAGCACTCTTACCGGATCTATACGACGCTCGATCCGGCGCTGCAGAAAGCCGCCGCCGAAGCGGTGGATGCGGGCATGAAGCTGGTGGACGAGCAGGTGCAGAAGCGTCGCACCAAGCGGGTGAGGGTGAGCGGCAAGTGGGAAACCAAAGTTGAGCCGGGGCCAACGGCGCAGGTGGCGCTGGTGGCGCTGAATCCGCATACCGGGGAAGTGCTGGCACTGGTGGGCGGGCGCAATTACGGTTTCAGCCAGCTGGACCATGCAGTCGCTAAACGGCCCACGGGGTCTATCTTCAAGCCGTTCGTATATGCCGCGGCGATGAATACTGCGGTGGATGGCAGCAACCCGGTGTTCACTCCGGCTTCGCTCATTGACGATGAGCCTACGACTTTCGCCTATGGCGACCAGATCTATGAGCCGCGCAATTACAAAGAGGAATATCACGGCGAGGTCACGGCCCGGTATGCGCTGGCGATGTCGCTGAACAATGCCACGGTGAAGCTGGCCGAGGACGTGGGCTACGACAAAGTGGCGAACCTGGCCAGAGCGGCGGGGATTACCTCGGTCAAAGCGACGCCGGCAATGGCGCTGGGCGCTTATGACGCCACACCGATGGATATGGCAGCGGCTTATACGGTGTTTGCCAACGGCGGCGTGCGAATTTCGCCGATTCTGCTCAATTCGGTGCGAAACGCTGAGGGCGATGTGGTTGCCGACTTCAAGCCTGACCGGCAAGAAGTGCTTGATCCGCGGGTGGCGTATGTGACCACCAACATGATGGAAGGCGTGATCAACAACGGCCTGGGATTCAGCGCGGTGCGCGGGCGCGGGTTCGAGGCCCCGGCGGCGGGCAAGACCGGGACTTCGCACGATGGCTGGTTTGCGGGATTTACCAGCAATATCCTGTGCGTGGTGTGGGTGGGTTATGACGATTACAGCGACATCCACCTGAGCGGAGCGCAGACGGCGGCGCCCATCTGGACCGAGTTCATGAAAAAGGCGGAGGCGCTGCCGGCGTACTCCGATATGCACGAATTCGGGCAGCCTTCGGGGGTGGTGGATGTGCAGCTCGATAAGCTCACCAACCGCCTGGCAACTGCTTCCTGTCCAGATACTTACACCTCGGCGTTTGTGGCCGGGACCGAGCCTAATGAGACCTGCGACCAGACCGGCGGAGTGCGCGGCTTCTTCTCACGGATGTTTGGCTTGGGAGGGCAGAAAGTGCTTCCGCCGCCTGCGCCTGGCACTGCGGCCGGGGTTGGACAGCAGCCGGGGGCGAATCCCAGCTCTGCCCAGAATTCCGGTGAGAACGGCGAGCCGCAAAAGAAAAAGGGATTTTTTGGCAAGATTGCGGGTATCTTTAAGAGCGACAAAGCGAGCGATAAGCCGTCCAACCCTCCGAACCCTCCCCCGAGCCAGCCGGAGAACGGCGGAACAGGGCCTCACTAGGTAAGGTGGGCGGAATTTGTCGTTGTGCGTCTTGCAGAGGTGCAGTATGCGTATCTGCTCGGGTTTCTTCCTCGCGGTAATTTCCACTCTGATTGTGCTGGGCGCGGTCAGCGTTGCGGCCCAATCCAATTTCGACCAGTTACAGGTTGCGCCGCCGCAGATGCGCCGGGCCGAGCCTCCGGCGCCGAATACGCCGGTGGACGAGTTGGAACAAAGGGGCGACGACCTGCGCGCCCAGAAGGCTTATCTGGATGCGCTTGATTATTACGAAGCGGCGCTGAAGCAGAAGTCTGCAGACGGGCTGCTGTGGAACAAGATCGGCATTACCAATTTGCAACTGCAGCGTTTCAAAGACGCCAGAAAGGACTTTGAGCGGGCGCTGAAGCTTGACCGCACCATGGCCGATGCGCGCAACAACCTGGCAGTGACGTTTTATGAGATGAGGAGTTATGGACGGGCCATCAAAGAGTACAAACGCGCCATCGTGATGCGCCCCGACGTGGCCAGCTATTACAGCAATATGGGCGCGGCCTACTTCTCGAGAAAACAATTCCCGGAGGCGGTGCTGGCTTATGGGAAGGCGTTGCAGCTTGATCCGGATGTGCTGGAGCGGACATCACGCGCCGGAGTTACGGCGCAGTTGCCCTCGCCGGAAGACCGCGCTCACTACGACTACGAAGTGGCCAAGCTCTACGCCAAGATGGGCATAGCCGACCGCTCGCTGGAATATCTGCGCAAAGCCATGGAGGAAGGCTATAAAGGCATTGATGGCGTGTACAAGGACGGGGAATTCGCTACGCTGCGCAAGGATCCACGCTTTGCCCAGTTGATGGCTGCGAAACCTACGGCGATTCCGCAATAAGTTGAACGGCCGGGGAGGAATGCATAGGTCTAGTATTTACAATTCTTTACAGACTTTTACTGTGACTTTAGCAACTTTCCAGTCCTAATGTGTTTCTATTTACTCAAATACTCCTGAAAACAACAGGGTGAGTAAGGAGAAACGGTAGCCCACCGGTTGTCGACCCGAGCACGCCCCAAGCAGACGACCGGTGGGTTTTTCATTTTCGCGCGACCCCCAAGCAAAATCTTAGATGGCCGAGTAGCCGAGGACTTCTGCAGAGTCATCGAGTAGGATGACGCTTTGTGGGTTACTACGGAAGGCTGGATAAGGATTCGGTGGCGCGGATTGATGAGGCTATGAAGATTGCGCTGGCGCTGCGGTAGCCTGAATTGTTCATGAGGATCTGGGATGCGAGGGGGCTACGTTGTATCAGGAATTCTTCCAATGGCACGGCCTCGCCGGTAATTGAGCAGGTTGGATCAAATTTTCCATTCAGTTCTTCGTTACGAACTGTAGGGTGTAGGCCGTCACGGGGTCGAATGGCTTATCAATCACCTTCAGGTCGAGCAATTGCTGGTACATCATGTTCCAGCGTTGGCCGGTCATTTGGCCTAGTTGCGCGCCGCTGGGATCGTTGCCGGTGACGTAGTGGCCGTCGCGCAGGGCCTGCCAGGTGAAGTTCATCCATTCGGGGTTGAGGGCGGGGTTTAGTTTGGCGATGGCGGCGTGGGCGGCGGCGGGATCGTTGAGATATTCGCGCCACCCCTTGAGCGAGGCGCGGACGAACTTGGCTACGATATCGGGATGCTGCTGGAGAAAATCGCGGGTGGTGAACATCACGCGATATGGGTTGTAGCCCGAGTCGCTGACCAGAAGCACGCGGGTTTCGATGCCGGCCTGGCGAGCAAAGAACGGCTCGGAAGTGGCAAAGGCCTGCTGAATGTATTGCGGATCGGCCACGAAGTTGGCCACGCTCATGGTGGCGGGAATTTCATGGATGTTGTCGAGGTGGTAGCGCTTCACCAGATAGGCGAACCAGGTGTATCCGGGCTTGACGGAGATAGTGTGGCCGTTGAGGTCGGCAAAGGCATGGATGGGCGAGTCGTTGCGAACCATGATGCCCTGGGGATCATGCTGCATGGTGGCGGCAACGGCCACCAGCGGTTGGCCGTCGGCGACGGATTCGAGGATGCGGTCGGATGTTCCCATGCCGAACTGGGCAGCGCCGATTGAGACCTGTTGTTCAACCGCGAGATAAGGGCCGCCGGGCTGAATGGTGACGTCGAGGCCTTCGTCTTTGTAGAAGCCCTTCACCAGGGCGGTGTAGAAGCCGCCATGTTCGGGTTGGGGATACCAGTCAGCCTGCAGGGTGATTTTGGTGAGGCCTGCGCCGGTTTGCGTACTCGCATCGCCGGAATTGCGATGGCAGCCGGCGGCGAGAAGCAGCAAAGCAACTGCGCAAGCCAGGTGAAGTTTCGCGAACTGGGGCAAAGTTGACTTCTGCCGGAGACTCCGCCTGCAGGGGCTTAAGCCGGCGCCCGGAGCAGGCCGGTTATCGCAGCGCTTAGGGCCTGCGCCACCCAAAACCGGACGCCTATCCAATTTTTTCAGCAGTCTGCCGAGATCAACCATGATCGCAAACGCAGGTTAGCATGCGCCCGAGCCGGGGACCCGGCAGAATCCACCAAAAAATAAATTGATAGCGGGGAAAGCTTTTTCCGATGGCAACCTTCCTTGGAGAACATGCTAGATTGCGGGCATGGCCACGGCTGCGCGCGGGCGCAACGGCATCTCTCCCGCGGATGAAGACCGCATGCGGGAAATTTTTCGCTTCACTGCGCGCACCCTTGTAACGACGCGGCCGGTGCCCTTTGGGGCGCTGATTGTGAACACCCAGAGCGGCGAGCGGCTCATGCGCGCCACCAACGCGGTGATGCGAGAGAACGATCCCTCTTCCCATGCGGAAGTCCGCACTGTGCGGCTGGCGTGCAAGAAGCTGAAACGCCCGTCGCTGGCCGGTTACACAATGTACTCCACCTGCGAGCCGTGCCCGATGTGCATGGCCAACGCGCTCTGGGCGAGGCTGGACCGCGTGGTGTTCGGCGCAACCATCGCCGATGCCAGCCGTTACTGCCTGCAGATCCACATTGCGGCGAGGCAAGTAGCGCGGCAGGCGGACATGCGGTGTGTGATCGAAGGCCCGGTGTTGCGCGAGCTTTGCAATACGCTTTTCTCCCATCCCAATATGCAAAAGGCATTTCGTTCCTGGAGCACGGGGAAGAAGCGGGCGAGGAAGGTATAGCTTAAAGAGAACCAGGCATGGACCCACGGCACCCCATTGCGCTCGCGTCACTGCTGGGCCCAGGCTCGCACGTGCTGACCCATCCGCAGGTGGTGGAGCGGCTGTCGCGCGATTTCTACTGGTATTCGCCGGTTTTGCGGAAGCAGCTCGACGGAAAAATCGGCGAGGTTGTTGTGCAGCCCTCGAGAGTGGTGGAAATCGAGGACGTGCTGCGCTATTGCCATATGCACGATCTTGCGGTGACTGCGCGGGGCTCGGGAACCGGCAACTACGGGCAGGCGGTGCCGCTGCGCGGCGGCGTGATACTTGACCTTTCCGGCATGGACCGGATCGAATCAATCCGGCCGGACGGGGTGGCAGTCTGCGAGCCAGGGGTGCGGCTTGGGGCGCTGGAAAACGAAGCGCGCAAGGTGGGGTGGGAGCTGCGCTGCTATCCTTCAACGATTGTGAAGGCTTCGCTGGGCGGGTTTCTCGGCGGCGGCTCAGGCGGCATTGGATCGGTGGCAAATGGCAATCTGCGGGACTTCAATACGGTGCGGGCTTTGGAAGTGGTCACCATGGAAGCGGAGCCCCGCGTGGTGCTGCACGAAGGACAAGCGGTGCACGATATTCTTCACGCCTGGGGAACGAATGGCCTGATCACGCGCATTTGGCTGGCGCTGGCGCCGGCGGTCGAATGGTCGCAGTGCGTCGTCGCCTTTGACGATTTTGCTGCGGCTTTCGATTTCAGCGAGCGCATCGCCACCGATGCGGCCTGGACCAAGCGTTTAGTTACGACCTTTGAGTGGCCGATTCCTTCATTTTTCACTCCGGTGCGCCAGTACGCTCCTGAAGGCAAGGCACTGATTTTTTTTCTCATCGCTTCGACACAACTGGCTGCGCTGGAAGCGGTCGCGGCTGAAGCGGGAGGGGAAGTCAGTTACTCGGGCGAGTATCGCGGGCTGCGGACCCTTCCGCTGCTCTCCGATTACACCTGGAACCACACTACGCTGTGGGCCATAAGAACGGACGAGGCTTATACCTATCTGCAGTGCGGATTCGATCCAGTCACAGTTCGTGAGCAGATGCGGCGGTTGAAAGCGCGCTTTAGCTCGGAGATTCTGTTTCACATGGAGTTCATGAAAAACGGCGAGGGGCGCGTCATTCCGGGGGCAATTCCGCTGGTTTTCTACACTAACGAAGCGCGGCTGAACGAGATGATCAACTTTTGCCGGGAAATCGGCGTGTTCGTTGCCAACCCGCATGTGAATAACGTCGAGGGCGGCGGACGCTATCGCCCTGATCATGTGCAATTGCTCGCCAAGCAGCGCTACGATCCTAAGGGATTGCTCAATCCGGGGAAGATGGTAACCTTCGATTCGCAAGAAAGGGTGGCGGGAACGCCCGTCGTGCGATGAAACCACGCGCTGAAAACCTGCGATGAAAACCTGGATCCCTGAGGCGCGCAACTTCGCGTATCTGAACTGGAAGCAGGTAGACGCGCTGCCGCGCGACGCGACCCTGCTGGTGCTGCCAACGGCGGCGATTGAGCAGCATGGTCACCATCTGCCGCTGGCCACCGACACGCTCATCAATCATCTGCTGCTCGGTCATGCCTTGGAAAAACTGCCCACAGATCTTCCCGTGTATGCGCTGCCGCCGGTGCATTACGGCAAGAGTAACGAGCACCTTGGCTTTCCGGGAACGCTTTCGCTGAACGCGTCAACATTCATGGCGGTGTTGCGAGACCTTGGTTCGAGCCTTGCGAGTGCGGGGTTTCAGAAGCTGGTTCTCTACAACACGCACGGTGGAAACACCGCGCTGGTGGACGTGATGGCCCGCGACCTGCGTGCCGAATTTGGCCTGCGTACTTTTGCCCTGCATGGGACCGGAGGCATTCCGTTCGAAGGCCTCTCCCCCCAGGAGCGGGCATATGGATTTCATGCCGGCGAGGTGGAAACGGCACTGCTGCTGGCGTCGGTGCCGGAACTGGTGGATCAGTCGGCCTACAGCGCGAACTATATTGCGGATGTCAATAAGCCAGAACTCCTGCGGCCAGAGAATGCGCCAGCTACTTTCGCATGGCTGACGCGCGACATCGCGGCGAGCGGGGTGATGGGTGATCCGCGCCCGGCCACGGCCGCGAAGGGCGCGCGCTGGCTGGAAGAAGGTGCCAACCGGCTGGCTAAGGTTCTGGAGGAGATGTTTCACTACCCCGGTTCGCAGAAACCATGAGCGGGAGCAAAGTCAACTGCGGCAATGGCGTGCGCCTGCAACGCGCCGTGCGTTGCCGCATGTCTGACGGCGTGGAACTGGTTTCCGATCACTACTCTCCGCCCCAGCCGGGGCCGCATCCCACGCTGCTCATGCGCCAGCCTTATGGGCGCGCGATCGCGTCAACTGTGGTCTATGCGCATCCGGTTTGGTTTGCGCGGCATGGCTACAACGTGGTGATTCAGGATGTGCGCGGGCGCGGCGATTCCGAGGGCGAGTTCTATCCCTTCAGGAACGAAGGGCGCGACGGGGCGGAAACGATCGCCTGGCTTCAGACACGGCCGGAGTCAAACGGCCGCGTAGGGATGTATGGATTTTCCTACCAGGGCGCGACGCAGCTACTGGCGGCGGCGCAGCAGCCGAAAGGCCTGGTGTGCATCGCTCCTGGCATGACCGTTTGCGATCTCTACCACGGCTGGTTCTATCACAACGGAGCGCTGTGCCTGGCCTCGAGCCTAGGTTGGGGATTGCAGATGATGAAGGCGGACGCGCGGCGCCGTCGTCTGCGCGAAGCCAGCAACCGGCTGGAAGAAGCGTGGGCGAATTTGGCAGGTCAGTATGCGTTTGTGCCGGTTCGCGAGCATCTTGCATTGCATGGGTTGGATCTGCCTGAATACGTGCTGGACTGGCTTGATCATGATCAGCCCGGCGAATATTGGGCGGCGCTCGATGTGAGCCAATCGCTAGACCGCATTTGCGTGCCGGCCCTGCATGTTTCGGGATGGTACGACACCTATTTGCGGGGCAGCGTTGATGGCTTTCTCAAGCTCTGCCAGTCCGCGGGCAGCGAGTTCGCTCGGGAACATCAATACCTGATCGCCGGGCCGTGGCTGCATATTCCGTGGGGTGACCGCATTGGGGCCGCAGATTTCGGCAATGCTACGTTGCTTGATACTGATGCGATTCTATTGCGCTGGTTTAATCACTGGCTCAAAGAGTCGGGCGAATTTGCGGAGGAAGCGCGAATCCGCCATTTTGTGCTAGGCGAAAACCGCTGGCGCGATGCGAAGAGTTTCCCCGCGGAAGCGAACCACGTTTTGTATCTGCACAGCGCGGGCAAGGCAAATTCGCGGAAGGGAGATGGAGCGCTCTCGACAACCCAGCCCATCTCTGAGGAGGCTTGCGACGTTTTTATTTACGATCCCGAGGTGCCGGTGCTTGCGCCGGGCGGCGCTGCCGCGCCCGGCGGACAATTCGACCAGGCGGCGATGGAGATGAGCAATAATCTGCTTGTTTACACGACAGAACCGCTCGCGAGCTCGTTGTGGGTTTTTGGCACACCGCGGATCGAGCTCTATTGTGCGACTTCCGCGACACATACGGACTTTACTGCCAAGCTGGTGCGGGTGCGGCCGAATGGCGCAGTGGAATTTATCTGCATTGGCGTTGCGCGATCGAGCTGGCTTTTTCGCGCGACAGGATACAGCGCGGACCAGATTAACTGCTGGCAATTTTCCCTAGAACCGACCTCGTGCCGCTTTGATGCAGGAGACCGCATTCGCCTGGAAGTGGCCAGCAGCGCCTTTCCGCTCTACGACCGCAATCCCGGAGGCGCTGTTGCCTCGTGCCGCGCCACATCATGGGACTGGCGCTGCTCAACTCAAATAGTCCACCACTCGCAGGAATATCCATCCGCTTTATACCTGCCCGCCAGCGAGGCCGCGCCGTGATCGACCCTCTCACCGCGCCACAGATCGAGCTGGCGGGAGTTACTAAGAGCTACAAAGATCGAATGGTTCTGGACGCAATCAGCCTGCGTGTTGAGAAAGGGGAATTCGTCACCCTCATCGGTGCTTCAGGGTGCGGTAAATCTACGGTGCTGAAGCTGATCTCCGGTTTGGCGGCGCCGGGCGGCGGCACGGTTCGCGTGAATGGCCTGAGCCCGAAAGATGCCCGCAAGACGATTTCCTACATTTTTCAGGATGCGACCCTATTGCCCTGGCGCACCGTGCGGCAGAACGTTGATCTGGGGCTTGAACTGGAGGGTGTGAACGGCAATCTGCGGGTGGAGACGACTGAGGGACTGCTGCGATTGGTAGGGCTAGAGCATGTGGCTACGGCCTATCCACGGGAACTCTCGGGCGGCATGAAGATGCGTGTCTCGATTGCCCGCGCGCTCGCCACCAGTCCACAACTGCTGCTGATGGACGAGCCCTTCGCCGCACTGGATGAAATGTCGCGCGACCGGCTGAATGAGGAGTTGCTGCGCCTGCGGTCTGAGCAGAACTGGACTGCCGTTTTCGTTACGCACTCGGTCGCAGAGGCGGTCTTTCTCTCTACGCGGATCGTTGTGCTGGCGCCGAATCCCGGGCGGGTGCATGCGGAATTGCCCGTCCCGCTGGCCTTTCCGCGAACGGCAGCGCTGCGTGAGACTGCAGAATTTGAGGCACTGGTCAGCAAAGTGTCTCACTCGTTGCGGGAGGCGCTGCCGTGCTGAAGCAGCGGCTCATTACGCTGGGGAATGCCTCGGCGGTTTTTCTCGCGATTTTGCTGCTCTGGCAAATCGTGGTCCTGGTGTTTCGTGTGCCTTCGTACATGCTGCCTTCGCCCTGGGCTGTGGCGCGGGCGGGCGCGGCGCGATTTTCTTCACTGCTGAATGCTTCCGTGCTTACGGCAGAGGAAGCCGGTGGCGGGCTGCTGGCCAGCGTCGTGGCGGGCGTGATAATCGCGCTCTTTTTTGCGCGATCACGTTGGGTACGGCGGATGCTCTATCCCTATACCATCCTGCTGCAGACCGTGCCGATTGTCGCGATTGCTCCTCTGATCCTCATGTGGGTGGGCGCGGGCACAGCGGCGGTCGCGTTGATCGCTTTCATCATTTCGCTGGCGCCGATCATTGCGAATACTACTCAGGGCTTGATCAGCGTGGAGGAAAATCTGGTGCATCTTTTTCTGATGCACAATGCTTCCCGCGCGCAATTGCTTTTCAAGTTGCGCCTGCCGCACGCGGTGCCGGCGCTGTTTGTGGGAATCCGCATTGCCAGCGGCATCGCGGTGATTGGTGCGATTACCGGCGAGCTCTATGCCGGTTCGAGCCGGGTAGGGGAGGGCGGGCTGGGGTATTCGATTCTCTATGCCTCTTCGCAGTTGCAGACTGACTATCTGTTTGCGTTGGTGGTGGCTGCTACGGTGCTGGGCTTCGCCTTTTTCTTTTTGATCATGTTTCTGGAGTGGTATTTCCTACATCGCTGGCACGAATCGGCGCGCGTGCCGGAGGTTGAGTGAACCGGGAGTTGTGCGGAGGCTCTAAGTATGCTGCGACTGGAAACTGAGACTGGATGGTGGCTGGTGACCCACCCTGATCACGCGCGCCTGGCTGGCGCTTTTGCTGAGCGTTGGGGCAACGATCAGTTCTTGCCGCCCGAACCTCGGGTGCATGTGCTCAAGGGCATTGCGCGCCATGACGACGGCTGGGCGGCACGCGATGCCGCGCCGCAGATTACACCCCAAGGCAAGCCCAGCGCGTTTTCGGTCGAACTGGTGGGCAAGTATTCAGCATTTGAAGAGATTGATCTGGCGGACTATCTCGCCGTGCGCGACCGCGCCGTACGCCTGATCGCGAGCGAGGATGCTTATGCGGCGCTGCTTATTTCGATGCACACTTATAGTCTTCTGACCGATCACGCCGACCGCTCTACCATCGCTGCGGAACAATTGCCGTTGCTCGACCGCTTCCTCGAACAGCAAAAAGCACTTCAGCAATCGCTGCGCCGGCAGATTGGCGGCGATTCGCGCTTCACCGCCCGGGAGACGAGCGAAGCCGCGGTCCTCGACCACTTTCGCCTGCTGCAAGCGACGGACAATCTCTCCTTGCTGGCTTGTGTGGATTTTCGCCAGCCGGCGCATCTGCTGCATCCGCTGCCGTTGCGCGACGGAGGCCACCGCCGGGTGGAAGTTACGGCGGCAGCGCCGCGCCACTTTGTGCTTCGGCCCTATCCGTTCGCTGAAGCCTCGTTGAACTTCCCATTTCCCGCGCGGCACGTGGAAGGCGGGGTCTTTGCATCGGCGGCGGAGTTGCAGAGGCAGTTCAATGCCGCGCCGGTGGAGATGCATTCAGTGAGCGTAAGCGCGAACTGATTTGCGTCGTACGAACAACTTGAACTCGCGATCGCGTGAGGCGGTGTTCAGAAAGGCTTCCTCGGCGGCAGCACTTGTTTGGGTAGCGCGGCGCTGACTGTGAACATGGGTTCGTTCACCACCTGACTCATTCGCAGATTCATGGCCACACTGCAGAGCAGATAGGCGTGCACTTCGCTGAAGCCCCAGCGGTTGACCAGCAGGTCAATCATGCGCGAGGTGGCGGCGCGGGCGGCAGCAACGGCGTCTGTGGCCGATTCGACCACGATCCAGGAGTCGGTTTCAAAGCTCGGCCGCGCTGTGGATTCAATCAGCGGAGCGGCCAGTGGCTGCTGCTTATGGAGGCGGAAGCGAAGAGTCACGTCCGCCGGGCATTCGATGCCGTTGATGCAGACTTCGCCATCGCCCTGGGCGGCGTGGGCGTCGCCGGCGGAGAAGAGCGCGCCGCGATTGAAGATCGGCAAATACAGCGTGGCGCCGGCGCACAACTCGCGCACATCCATGTTGCCGCCGAAGACGCCGGGCGGACGAGTGCGAAATTCTCCTGGTTCCGCCGGGGCAACACCCATCACCCCGCAGAAGGGGCGCAGGGGCACGACCGCCGGCGCCAGCGATTTGCTGACTTCTCGTTCAAGTTGCCAGTGAAATAGATACGGCTGAGCAAAGCGCTCTTTGAGGAAGCCGAGGCCGGCGATCACGCTGGACCATCCCCAGCCTTTATGAGCGACTTCAAGCACCTCAATCTGCAGCACATCGCCAGGTTCGGCGCCCCCGACGAAAATCGGACCGGTAAGAGCGTGGATGCGGTCGCGATCTATGGCGAGGAAATCGGCGAGAGCCGAGTTGGGGTGAACTTGTGCGCCAGTGGAGTCAACGCATTCGAGGTGCACGATATCTCCGGGCGAGATGTTCAGGCGCGGCGCCAGGGCGCGGTTCCAGCGGGAATGAGTTGGTTCGGCAGAGAGCGTGTGCTCGGGCAATCTGGCTCCTGTTCGCGGGCGAGGGCGCCCGCGTCACACTGTTCAGAGTCTCGCTAGATCTCGACGGTCATCTGTAATTCAACCAGAGCGTTGCGCGGCAGAGACGAAACTCCGATAGCGGCGCGCACGTGGCGACCGGCCTCGCCGAAAATCTCGACCAGCAAATCGGACGCGCCGTTAATGACTTTGGGCGATTCCGCAAATCCGGGCACGGCATTGACGTAGCCGTTCACGCTGACAATGCTCTTTACCGCGTCAAGCGAGCCGAGGTGACGCTGCAAGACTGCAAGCTGAGTAAGGGCACAGGCCCGGGCCGCGGCGTAGCCGGCAGCAATGTCGCGGTCGTGCCCTACCGTGCCGGTTATTATGCCTGCGGCGTTAGTTGAGATGACGCCAGCGAGGTAGACGATGGGCCCGACCGTCCGTGCGGGAATATAGTTGCCGCCGGGCGCGGGCAATGCAGGGAGAGCTATGCCGAGTTCCTGTAGCCGCGTTTCCGTCTTGCCCGCCATGCCTTCCGGCCTCTCGCTGAAGTTGTGACGCCCAATTTAGCATACCGGCGCGAGTGCGAGATTCCTGGCGGCGCGGCGAAAGGACGCGCTAACATGTGCCATGCCATCGCTTTGCGCCACCGTGTTTGCGGGCGCAATTTTTCTGCTTGCAGGATTGCCGGTACGTTCCGCCGATGCGGGCAGCGCCGGGCCTGACGGCCTTATCGCGTTACACGCTACGCGTTCGTCACCTCTGGATCTTGAATTAGGCGGTGATCTTGCAGGCGGGCCTTCCGGCGCTACGCGCTACATCACTCGCGACGATCTGCTAGCCCTGCCGCAAGTGAGCTATACCGTTACCGGCGACGCAAACTTCAGCGGTCCAACGCAGGTCAGCGGTGTTCTTCTGGAAGTGTTATTTCGGCGTCTGAGCGCCGCGCCGCGGTCGGATATGGTGGTTGCGATTTGTGATGATCAGTATCGCGCGCACTATCCGCAGGCGTACATTTCCGCGCACCATCCGTTACTGGTGCTCAAAATAAATGGCCAGGCGCCGGCGGGCTGGCCCAAGGATGCCGAGGGGAACGGCTCCGATATGGGGCCGTATATGATCGCGCATCCTAAGTTCACGCCGAGCTTCAAAATCCTGGCGCATGTGGACGAAGCGCAAATCCCCTGGGGAGTGATACGGCTGGAATTTCGCGACGAGAAGACCGTGTTCGACGCGATTGCCCCGCGCGGGCCGCAGGCTACTGACTCGCAGGTGCAAGACGGCTATCGGATCGCGCAACAGAATTGCTTCCGCTGCCATAACCAGGGAGCTGTGGGTGGGCAGAAAGCTGGGCGGCCCTGGCTGGTGCTTTCGGCATGGGCTGCGGCCTCGCCGGAATATTTCGCGGCGTATGTACGCGATCCGCAGGCGAAGAATCCGCGGGCGCAGATGCCGGGGAATCCTGGCTATGATGAGGCTACAATTCGTGCTCTGATCGCCTACTTCCGCACGTTTTCGCTCCAGCCTCAAGGGGAAAAGAAGCCATGACACTGCGCTCCGCCAAGGTGCTGCTGGTGTTCGCGGTGGCCGTTTTTTACTCGCTGGTCGTGTTCAACAACATTACCGACTATGGCTCTAACTATCAGTTCGTCCGACACGTGCTGATGATGGATTCGACTTTTCCCGGCAATCGCGGCATGTGGCGCGCCTTGAATTCGCCGGCTTGGCATACCGCGTTTTACCTGGGGATCATTTCTTGGGAAGTGGTCACGATGATTCTCTCCTGGTGGGGCGGGTGGCAGATGGCGCGGGCTTTGCGTTCGAGCGCGGCGACTTTTGGGCAATCCAAGCGCGGGGCGATCGCGGCCCTCACTTTGGCCCTGCTGATGTGGCTGGTGGCGTTTCTGAGCGTTGGCGGCGAGTGGTTTCTGATGTGGCAATCGAAGACGTGGAATGGGCAGGACGCGGCGTTCCGCATGTTCATGGTGATTGGGATCGTGTTGCTGCTGGTGGTGCAGCCGGATGTTGACGGCCAGCCGTAGCGCCGGGGTCTCGCCGGCAACGTTGTTTTCGGCTGTCGAGGTGTGGACGCCGGCGTCATGCAGGCGAATGATTTACGAAAGTCCCGTGGTAGAATATTTGGAATGTCGTCCCTGCCTTCCTCTCTCGCATGGGCTCACCCTCTGGTTGCGGAGTGGTTTGTCTGCAAGTTCGGCACGCCGACTGAGCCGCAAGAGCTGGGCTGGCCGCACATTCTCGCCGCGCGCACAACTTTAATTTCGGCTCCCACCGGTTCCGGAAAAACGTTGGCTGCATTTCTCGCTTGCATTGACCGGCTGGTGCGCAAAGCGCTAGCAGGCGAGTTGCAGGACCGCACCGAAGTTCTGTACGTTTCGCCGCTCAAAGCTTTGGGGAACGACATCCAAAAAAATCTGGAGATTCCGCTGGGCGAGATTCTGCAGATGGCGGGCGAGCGCGGCCTGCTGATGCCAGAGATTCGCACCGCGGTGCGCACTGGCGACACGCTGATGCACGAGCGGCGGGCGATGCTGAAGCGGCCCCCGCACATTTTGGTCACAACGCCGGAGTCGCTTTACATCCTGCTCACTGCGGAGAGCAGCCGGAAGATCCTGCGCAGCGTGGAGACGGTGATCGTGGATGAAATCCACGCGGTGGCGGATGACAAGCGCGGGGCGCATCTGGCGCTTTCGCTAGAGCGGTTGGAAGAGTTGCGGCGGGAGGCTCTGGCGCTTTCGCAGGCCGCTTTTCCCCTTGTCGTTCCATCCTTCATTACTCGCATCGGTCTTTCGGCCACCCAAAAACCCATCGAAGAAGTCGCGCACTTCCTCACCGGCAATGGGCGGCCCGATCCGGTGATTGTGAATATCGGCCACCGGCGCAAGCTCGATCTGGCGGTGGAGGTCCCGCCCTCACCGCTGGGGCCAATCACCACCAACGAAATGTGGGACGAGATTTACGACCGTCTGGTGGAACTGGCCAGCCAGCACCGGTCCACGCTGCTGTTTGTAAACACTCGGCGGCTGGTGGAGCGGGTGGCGCACAACCTGGGTGCGCGCCTCGGGGAAGACAATGTTGCGGCGCACCATGGCAGCTTGTCACGCAAGCTGCGGCTGGCGGCGGAGAAGAAGCTGAAAGAAGGCGAGATCAAAGTTCTGGTGGCGACGGCTTCGCTGGAGCTGGGAATTGATATCGGCACGGTGGACCTGGTGGTGCAGATCAGCACTCCGCGGGCGATTGCCGTGGGCCTGCAGCGAGTGGGGCGGTCGGGGCACTGGCGTGGCGCGGTGCCGAAGGGGAGATTTTTTGCGACCACGCGAGATGATTTACTGGAGTGCGCGGCGCTGGTGCGGTCTATACGATCGGGCGATCTTGACCGGTTGATTATTCCGGATGCGCCGCTGGACATTCTGGCGCAGCAGATTGTGGCCACGTGCAGTACCAGTGTGGCGCGGACACTCTTGTCCGCGCCCAAGCCCTTGGATTTGAAGCATGCGGAAGCTGCAAATGGAGGCGGCGCGACCGCGATTGATTCAGAGGTGTTCCCGCCCACTAAATTCCAGACGACTTCTGCCGCCGCGCAGGCAGGAGAAGCGCCACACGAGTTCGGGGACGACCACGGTTGGGACGAAGACGAGCTCTTTGCCCTGGTGAAACGCGCTTATCCGTACCGCAATCTTTCGCGCCAGAGTTTTGACGCCATTGTCGAAATGCTTTCTGAAGGCATTGCGGCGAAACGCGGCCGTTACGGGGCGTACATCCACCGTGATCGCGTGAACAACAAGCTGCGGGCCCGGCGCGGGGCGCGGCTGGCGGCGATTACCAGCGGAGGGGCAATTCCTGAGACTGCGCTGTTTACGGTCGTGGCCGAGCCGGAAGGGACCGTGGTTGGAACGCTCGATGAGGACTTCGCCGTCGAGAGCAACCGCGATGACATTGTCCTGCTGGGAAATACTTCATGGCGCATTCGGCGAATTGAGGGCAAGTCAGGCCGCGTGCTGGTGGAGGACGCGCACGGCGCGCCGCCTACGCTTCCGTTCTGGCTGGGCGAAGCTCCGGCGCGCACCCAGGAACTTTCCGCGCAGGTCGCCGGGCTGAGAAAGGAAATCAGCGACCGGCTGCCGAATGTTTCTCCGGTCGGCGTTTCTCAGAATCAGCCGGTGGTGGCCGAAACCGTGGCCTGGCTTAAGGAGGAATGCGGCCTCGATGACTCCGCCGCCGAGCAGGCGGTCGAATACATTCTGCAGGGCCGCGCGGTCTTAGGCACCGTGCCCACACAGGACACCCTCATTGCCGAGCGCTTTTTCGATGAAGGCGGCGGCATGCAGCTCATCATTCACTCGCCCTTTGGAGGCCGCATCAACAAGGCGTGGGGGCTGGCGCTGCGCAAGCGCTTCTGCCGCGGATTCAATTTCGAGTTGCAGGCGGCGGCCACTGACAACGGCCTGAATATCGCACTCGCCGAGCAACATAGTTTTCCGCTGGCTGATGTCTTTCATTTCCTGAGCACCGGAACCGTGCAGGAGTTGCTGGAGCAGGCGTCGCTGGCTTCGCCGATTTTCGGCACACGCTGGCGCTGGGACGCCAACCGTTCACTAGCTCTGCTGCGTTTCCAGGGCGGCAAGAAAGTTCCACCGCAGATTCAGCGCATCCGCTCGGACGATCTTCTGGCTTCGGTGTTTCCCGACGTGGCTGCCTGCCAGGAAAACATCGTCGGCGATATTCAAATTCCCGACCATCCGCTGGTGAATGAAGTCATGAAAGATGTGCTCACCGAGGCGATGGACCTGGATGGGCTGAAGGATCTGCTGGGCCGTATTGAAGAAGGCGGCATTCGCTGCGTGGCCGTGGATACGCCCGTGCCGTCGCAGTTCTCGCACGAGATTCTGAATGCGAATCCCTATGCCTATCTCGACGACGCGCCGCTGGAAGAAAGGCGGGCGCGGGCGGTGGAGATGCGGCGGATGCTGCCGGAATCGGTGCTTGAGGAAGTGGGCAAGCTCGATCCTGCGGCGATTGCGCAGGTGTGCGAGGAGGCCTGGCCGGATGTGCGCGACGCGGATGAATTGCATGATGTGCTGCACACGCTGGTGGCGCTGCCGGAGATTACAGGTGTGGGGGCGGGCGACTCGGCCGCCTTGGGCGGGGCTAGGAATTCCGCCAGCGGTCTGTTCGTTGGGCAAGGCGATCGAGCTTCGCTCCACTGGGCGGGCGAGGGCGGCCACCCTCACGCGGGCAGTGGAGATTGGCTTGGCTATTTCGAGAGATTGGTTTTGCAGGGGCGGGCTGCGCGGGCTTTCTACGATGGGCGGAAATATTGGGTGGCGGCGGAGCGGGCTGCAACGTTTCGCTTGTTGTTTCCGAATGCAGAGTTTGAGCGGGCCCTTGTCGAGATTAAGACGCCGGCCATTTCGCCAGAAGATGCTTTGCTGGCACTGGTTACCGGGTGGATGGCGCACTCGGGGCCGGCGACTGGCTCTCAGCTTGGCGACTTGCTTGGGTTGCCGGCTGCGGAAATTGAGAAGGCTTTGCTTCGCATGGAGGCTTCCGGGGCCATCCTTCGGGGAAGCTTTACCGGCACTGCCGCGCGGACAGGAGCGACCCCGCCACACCAAAATGAATGGTGCGAGCGGCGGCTGTTGGCCCGCATTCACCGGCTCACGGTCGCCACGCTTCGCAAGCAGATTGAGCCGGTGAACGCTGCGCAGTTCATGCGCTGGCTGCTGCGGTGGCAGCATCTGGAGCCTGGGGCGCAGGCGCAGGGCGAACGGGCGCTGCTCGACGTGCTGCGGCAACTGCAGGGGTTTGAGATTCCCGCTAATGCCTGGGAACGGCACGTGCTGGGCCGACGGGTGGCAAACTACGATCCGAAATGGCTTGACCAGCTTTGCCTCACGGGCGCAGTGGGTTGGGGGCGGCTTTCGCCGCATCCTGCCACGCTGGAGGATTCGGCTTCAGGCAAGCGGCGGGTGATTCCCACCAGCGTCGCGCCGATCACGTTCTTTGTTCGCGAAGAGGCTGACTGGATGACGCCGCACCATCCTGCGGCCGATGCTTCCGAAACTCGGGGTGTCGGCGAAGGTGCGCGGCTGGTGCTCGAATTCCTGCGGCAGCGCGGGGCTTCATTTTTTGCCGATATCGTGCGCGGCACCGGCAAACTGAAAGCCGAAATCGAAACTGCCCTGTGGGAGTTGGTGGCCGCGGGGCTGGTCACCGCCGATGGCTTCGACAATTTGCGCTCCCTGATTGATCCTAAGCGCCGCGCCGGGCAAGGCAGCGGCCGCACCGCCCGCCCGCGCCACAGTTCCGGCCGCTGGGCGCTGCTCTATACCGATCCGGCGGACGACCGCAATCGCGCGGTGGAGGCTACCTGCTGGATGTTGCTCAAGCGCTACGGCATCGTGTTCCGCGACCTGCTGGCGCGCGAGACCAATCTGCCGAAGTGGCGCGAGCTGCTGATGGCTTTTCGCCGCCTGGAAGATCGCGGTGAGATTCGTGGCGGCCGTTTTGTAGATGGCTTCCTGGGCGAGCAATTTGCCTTGCCAGTGGCGGTTGAATCGGTGCGCGCCATGCGCAAGCAGTCGCCGACGGGCGAAACCGTGACGTTTTCGGCGGCTGATCCTTTGAACCTGGTTGGAATTCTGGTGCCCGGTGAGCGGGTCCCGGCGATCTCAGGGAAGTTGGTGTCAGTTCGTGATGGAGTGGCGTTTTCGGCAGACACGGCCTTGATGCCGCCGGCGGCGTTTTCGGCTGATTAGGAAGTGCAATTTCGCCACGGAGACACAGAATCACGGAGAAAACGGATTCAATATAAATCCGCCTGAATCCGTGGCTGGAAGTTGTTTTCTTAGCTGTCTCTGGCGCGAGCAGGTAGCGAAGTCAATCCTTGGCGGGATTCCCCATGCGCCGATGCTCCCAGCTTATGTTGGGGCAGCCACTTCAGGGCTGCTCACCCCACAACAGCACATCGGCGCCGAGGACTGTTCGAACAGAAAGCAATCGGGGAACCCGACGAGGGGGTCCCTTCGGGTCCCCGATGCTGACGTCTGGCAGGACTGCTGAAAGCGCTTCCCCCATCGCTTTTGCCAGAACTGTCGAATTCAAGTCGTGCACCTTTCGGGCCATAACATGCGCTTCCAGAGGTGCGCTTCCCCGGACCCGCAAGTCGTTCATTCGGTTGGCGATGCGAGCTGCTTGCCGGCAGCTGCGGCTCTCACAATCTCTTGCAGGCTATCCAAACCGTTAGGGTTCCTATCTCTTCGGATAGACAATCCCGATACCGTAACACCCGCAACAACTGCGGCATTTCGTCCCGGCTTGTGATAAAACACCGAGACCGGAGGGGAGGGGGCGGTGAATCCACGGTTGCTTGCCATATCGGGGCCGCTGCGGGACTCAACTTTTACGCTGCCTGGCGGAGAAATCTCGGTCGGCAGGGACCCTTCCAACCTGCTTTCGATCAGTGACCCCGCCTTGTCGCGGCGGCATTGCACGCTGGTCTCCGATGAGCGCGGCTACCGCATCCGTGATCTCGACAGCCGCAACGGCACGCTGGTCAACGGCATCCCGGTGAAGGAGAGTCCGCTTCGCCACGGGGACCAGATCTCCATCGGGGACTCGGTTTTCGTCCTCCATCTCCGCGAGGAAACAGTAGAGGACGCCGGCGGCAGCGTAGAGTTCGATGAAGGGACGGCGCACGCCACCGCGGAATTCCGCCCTCAGGACGCACTCTATCTTCATCCCGAGCGCATTCAGCGCGAACTGCCTGCCGACTCCAGCGTGGCGCGCAATTTGAATGCCCTGCTCAAGATCAGCCGGGTAGTCCATGCCATTCGCGATATTGATCAGTTGCAGGGGCAGGTCCTGACCTTGATTTTCGAAGTGGTTCCCGCGGAACGCGGCGCCATTTTGCTAAACGGCAGCGGCGAGAGCTTTGCCTCGATCTTTACTCGCCATCGTGTACCCTCAATCACCAGCCCTGTGCGGATCAGTCGGACCATCGCGCGGCGGGTGCTGAATGAGGGGCTGGCGATCCTGGGCGCTGATATTCAGGCAGGCGGCGGGTTGGGCGGCGTGGAGAGCATTGTCACCTCCAATGTGCGCTCTCTGCTGTGTGTGCCGCTGAGCGTTTTTCAGAAGGTAATCGGCTGTATTTATCTGGACACTACCAATTCTCCCGCGCGCTTTGACGAAGACCATCTGCAACTGGTGGCGGCCATCGCGGGAATCTGCGCTTTTGCTTTGGATAACGCGCGCAACCTGCAGTGGCTGGAACAGGAAAACCAGCGGCTTACCGACGAGATTGACCTGGAACATAATCTGATCGGCGAGAGCGCCCGCATGAAGGAGGTTTACCAGTTTCTGGCGCGGGTGGCGCCGGCGGAATCCACCGTGCTGCTGCGCGGGGAAAACGGCACAGGGAAAGAACTGGCCGCCCGCGCCATCCACCGCAACAGCCCGCGCTCGCGCAAGCCCTTTATCGCAATCAACAGCGGAGCCATTCCCGTGGACCTGGTGGAAAGTGAACTGTTCGGCTACGAGCGGGGCGCATTCACGGGAGCGGGAACGCAAAAAAAAGGCCGCCTGGAGCTGGCTGACGGCGGGGTTGTCTTCTTCGACGAAATCGGGGAACTTTTGCCTTCGGCGCAGGTGAAGCTGCTGCGCGTGCTGCAGGAGCGCGAACTGGAACGCCTGGGCGGAGTGCGCACGATCTCAGTGAATCTGCGGGTGATCGCGGCGACGAACCAGGACCTGGAAGCTGCGGTGGAAAGCGGCAAGTTCCGCCGCGATCTTTACTACCGGCTGAACGTGCTCTCACTCACAATGCCACCGTTGCGCGAGCGCCGCGATGATATTCCCCTCCTAGCCGAGCACTTCGTGAGGAAGTTCTGCCAAAAAAGCGGGGTGAAGCCGCGAAGGATCTCTTCCGAGGCCAAGGCATGCCTGGTCAACTACGACTGGCCCGGCAATGTGCGCGAGTTAGAGAACGCGATGGAGCATGCCGTAGTGCTGGGATCGTCGGGGACTATCGAACTGGATGACCTGCCGGAGTCTCTCCTGGAAAAAGGTCCGCCTGCCGGCGTGCCTTCCGCCAGATATCACACTGCGGTCAAGGAGCACAAGAAGCAGCTCATCAGCCGTGCTATCGAAGAGACACACGGAAATTACACGGAAGCGGCGCGGCTGATGGGCGTGCACCCTAATTATCTGCATCGGCTGGTGCGGAATTTGGGGCTGAAAGAGTCGCTGCGCGGCTCCACTCTGCGCGCCAACGGCTTAGGGAAGGCGGAGCCCGAGTAAGATCGCCGGATCGAGATATTCTCCTTGCCAGCGTACCGCCAGATGCAGGTGTGGCCCGGTGGCCCGGCCAGTACCGCCGACCAGCCCCAGCGCCTGGCCGCGCCGCACGTGGTCTCCTTCCTGGACTTCGAATTGAGAGAGATGCATGTAGATGGTGAGCAGCCCCTGACCGTGGTCGAGCACCACGCAGTTACCCTCGAAGTACAACGGCCGCGCCAGCAGGACCGTGCCGGCGTTCACGGCTGAAACCGTTGCTCCGGCGGGGGCGGCAAAATCCAGGCCCTGGTGCACGCTCTGCACTTTACCATTGAAGGTGCGCCGGGTGCCGAAGACGTCGGAGACCGGGGCCTGCACCGGCGCGCGAAAGCTGCCCGCCCATTCGCGCTCGGGAGAGACCTGTTCGAAGGTTTTCTGCTTGATGGTTTTGTCTTCCGTGATCTCCCGCAGTTGTTCAGGATCAGGCTCGGTGTACTTCTTGGCAACTTGCACGGCGATGCTGCGATATTTGCCCTTCGCTACTGTGAACCGGCGTTGGAAAGATACTTCTTTGGCGCTCCTCGTCATGCCCTTGAGCGCCAGCGTGTAGGAACCTGGTTTCGTTTTCAGGCTGACGCCGGCAATGGCCCACCAGGCTTTGGTGCGCGAGTCGAAGGCGAACGCGATGTCGTGCCCGAGCCATTGTCCGCCGAGCGACTGCAGCGCGACCGGAGGCTTCACCCGAAACGCGACCGGTTCTCCGTTGACGAGGCGCGCCGGCTGAACGCCGATCGTCCAGGAGTGGACAGATTTGGCAGGTGTGGGTGCTTTCGAGGCCTGCGCCACGGCGCGGGCGGAACAAAGTGACATCAAGAGCGTTGCAAGCGACGGCAGCATGATTGTGGCGCAGTAGCGCACGCGCGCAGACTTGCCGCCAACCCACATCGTCATATTCCAAGCCTAGCACCGCTCTCTCAGCGGCGAGGCTATAATCCCTCGCGTGCGCATCTGGTTGTTCATTACCGCACTGCTATGTCTCGTAATGCCTTGCTTTGCCAGTGAAACGCGCCTCGCAGAAAATATCAAAGCAGACCGGGTGGTGGTGATGAAGCAGAACCGTACTCTAACGTTGATGAGCCATGGCAAGGAACTGAAAACCTACAAGATCTCTCTTGGCGGCGATCCGGTTGGCCCGAAAACCCGCCAGGGCGACCATAAAACTCCGGAGGGTATTTACGTCCTCGACCGGCGCAATGCCCAAAGCCGTTTCTATCGTGCGATCCACATTTCGTATCCCAACGCGCAGGACAGAGAACGGGCAAAGAGTTTGGGGGTTTCACCGGGAGGCGATGTCTTTGTACACAGTTTGCCAAATGGCTTCGGCTGGATCGGTCGCGGGCAACGGCTCAAGGACTGGACCGACGGCTGCGTCGCTGTCACCGATGAAGAGATGGACGAAATCTGGCGCGCAGTGTCCGATGGGACCGTGATCGAAATCAACCCGTGACAGACTCAATCCATACTGGCGTTCTCGCGCGCAAGCCAATTGCCGCGAACCAGGTGTCGTGGCTCTTAAGTGACATGGCGGTCGCCTGGCTGCTGGCGGCTGTCGCCGTCGCGCTGCAGATGGCCACCAACGGCCGCTACGGATACTTCCGCGACGAACTCTACTATCTGGCGCTCTCGCATCACCTGGCCTGGGGATATGTGGACCTTGCCCCGATGTCGCCACTGGTGGCGTACATCGGGCGCGTGCTTTTCGGCGAATCTCTGCATGCGATTCGCTTTCTGCCTGCTCTCGCGCAAGGCGCCGAGATTCTGATCACGGGACTTATCACGCGGGAACTTGGCGGCAGGCGGTTCGCGGTGCTGCTGGCCTGTCTGGGAGTGCTGCTGGCCCCAGTGATCCTGAACAACGCTTCGCGCTTTTCCATGAATCCGTTTGAAGCGCTGTTCTGGATGGGCGCGGTCTATTTCCTGCTTCTCGCAATCAATCGCGACCGGCCGCAGTTGCTGGTGTGGACAGGGGTGTTGCTTGGGCTGGGAATCGAGAACAAACATTCCGCAGCTTTCTTTTTGATTGCGCTGCTCGCAGGTCTGCTGGGAACCTCTGAGCGCCGCCTGTTTGGTAGCAAATGCTTATGGATCGCAGCCGGTGTGATCATCCTGCTCTGCCTGCCTAATCTGATCTGGCAATGGTCCCACGGATTTCCCACCTGGGTTGATCTCAACAACGTGAGAAAGTTCCACAAGAACGTGGAACTGCCGCCACTGCGGTTCCCGCTGCAGCAGATCATGACGTTGTTGCCGGTCAACGCTCTGATATGGATTGCCGGCCTTGGTTACCTTTTGTTTCACGGCGAAGGCAAGCGCTACCGTGTGCTGGGCGTGACCTATTTGGTCTTTCTGGCGATCATGATGGTCCTCCACGGCAAGGACTATTACCTGGCCCCCGTTTACCCAATGCTGTTCGCCGTGGGCGGAGTGTTCTGGCAGAAGTTCATTGAAGCGCACGCCCGGCTGCGCTGGGTGAAAGTGGCGTTGCCCGTGGTGGTCGCGATCATGGGCATGGCCGTTATTCCGATCGTTCTTCCGGTTCTTCCCCCTGATCACATCATTCCCTACATGAGAGCGCTGGGGGTGGACGTCCCGCGCAGCGAAACCAACATGAGCAGCGTTCTGCCGCAGTATTTTGCGGATGAATTCGGTTGGCCGGAAATGGTGGTGCAGGTTGCCGGGGTGTACAACGCCATGCCCGCCGAAGAGCGCGCCAAAACTGCCATCCTGGCGGGAAATTACGGCTCGGCCGGGGCGATTGATTTCTTCGGGCCGCATTACGGGCTGCCGGCTTCCATCAGCGCCCATCAGAATTACTACTACTGGGGATTCCGGAATTACACAGGTGAGAGTCTCATCATGCTTAACTGGCGGCTCAAAGACGCCCAGTACTGGTGTCAAAGTGTAGACGAAGGCCCGAAGGTAGGGCACCCGTATGCCATGGGCTGGGAGCACTACACCATCCTGATTTGTCACGGGCTGAAGACACCCATGGCCGAGGCGTGGCCGCACTTCAAAGTATGGAATTAACGGTCAACTTGTGTACGGTTCAAAGGCTTGGACGTCCGACAAGAGTCCCCTTGGGTGCGAGCTTTGGTGGACCTGGTCGGGATCGAACCGACGACCTCTTCCATGCCATGGAAGCGCGCTCCCAGCTGCGCCACAGGCCCACGTTTCGTAGAAGGTGAGGGAGTGCGAATTTCAATTCTCCCCCACTTGCTTGCGATAGTCAAACGCTGGCGGCTCGTGCGGGATCTGAGTTTGCGCGAGGATTCTTGCTGCCTGAAAGGCGATTCAATTCCCCGTTGCACAACAGGTAAGCATAGTGCGTGTGATCTACTGGACGAGTACGCAGGCTCGACAGATCAGCCTCTGAAGCCGCATCATGGAAGCTCACTTCAGGCCGTTCCCAGGAGGCGCAATGCGCAACTTTATTCTTGGCATTATCGTCACCCTGTTGGTGATTGTACTCGGAGTCCTGGCCGTCGCCATGCTCGGCCTGGTACCCACGAACGCCGATGCCACTCCGCCCCACTTCGAGAGGCACATCGCCATGACCGCGATCGACGCTTCCATGGAGAAGCACGCCCCGCGGGTTACAAATCCCATTCCCGCCACGGACGACAACATCATCGCGGGCATCAAGGTTTACACCATGAATTGCGCCGGCTGCCACGGCGGACTCGACAACAAGCCCAGCCCCTTGCAGCATCAGCTCTACCCACCCGTGCCCCAGCTCATTCTGCATCCGCTCGACGACCCCGAGTGGCACATTTTTTATGCGGTCCGGACGGGCATCCGCTACAGTGGCATGCCGGCGTGGGAGAACGTCCTCAGCCCTGACGATATGTGGAAGGTGACGTCGTTCCTTTCGCATCTCGACAAGCTGTCACCGGGCGTGCAGGATTATTGGAAGAATGCGACTGGCGTTGCTCCCGAAACTCATTCCGCGGAAGGGGAAGAGCAGCACCACTGAGAGAGCAGCTTCAGCGAATTTCAGAGACTCTTTCCGCGGGCTCAGCGGCCGTTCTTTGCATACTCGGCGTTTTAGGGTTTTGATAAATTTTCGGCAGAGAAGCTTAGATCTCACAGAAGTCGCGAAGAACCGCCGCCGAGGATGGAGAGAACCGACAAGGAGCAAACGCCTCTCCGAACGGCGCGGTTTTCTATCGCCGTATTTATAATCGTAAATCGTGTCCGGCGGAGGCGCGAAGCCGGACGCGCGGAAGGAAATCATGCCAACTGACGTCATCATGCCCCAGATGGGCGAGTCCATCGTTGAGGGGACTATTACCAAGTGGCTGAAAAAGCCCGGCGAGAAAGTGCAGCGCGACGAGCCGCTGTTTGAGATCTCTACCGACAAAGTGGATGCGGAAATCCCTTCGCCGGCGGGCGGCGTGCTGCAGGAAATCAAGGTGGCTGAAGGCGCTACTGTCCAGGTGAACACGGTGGTGGGTACCATCGCGGCAGACGGCGAAGCCCCCGCAGCCAAGCCGGCGGCAGCCGAGCCGCTCCCGCCCAGGAAAGAAGCTGCCCCGGTGCAAGCTATGGCAGCGGCGGCGCCTTCTCAAGCACCGCCTGCTCAGGAATCAGAAGACGAACATGCCCGCTCGTCGCCGCTGGTGCGTAAGATCGCGCGCGAGCACAACGTGGAGCTGTCGAAAGTCACGGGCAGCGGCTTGGGCGGCCGCATCACGAAACAGGACATTCTCGATTTCATCGAGAAAGGCGCGCATCCGGCGCCAGCTGCGGCCGCAGTCCCCAGTCCGTCGCCGGGCCCGACTCCATCTCCGCGCCCTTCAGCGGCCATTCCCGGCGATCTGGTGCCCATGACGCAGATGCGCAAGATCATCGCCCAGCGCATGATCGAATCGCGCCGTACCAGCGCGCACGTGCATTGCATGTACGAAGTGGACTTCTCCCGCATCGTGCAAATCCGCAACAAAAACAAAACGGCCTTTGAGCAGCGCCACGGGGCGCGCCTCACCTACATGCCGTTTTTCGTGCGCACCGCCATTATCGCCTTGCAGCAGTGGCCCATCATCAATGCTTCGCTGGAGGGCGACAGCGTCCGTTATCACCGCCACGTAAACGTCGGCATTGCAGTAGCGTTAGATTGGGGCTTGATTGTCCCGGTTCTCAAGAATGCAGACGAGCTTAACTTCCTCGGCCTGCAGCGCGGGATCACCGACTTGGGCGAGCGCGCTCGCAGCAAGAAGTTAAAGCCTGACGACGTCGAGGGCTCGACTTTCACCGTCACCAATCCCGGCCAGTTCGGAGCGGTGTTTGGCCTGCCCATCATCAATCAACCGAATGCCGCTATTCTGGGGGTGGGCGGAATTACCAAAATGCCGCTTGTTATCACCGACAAAGACGGCACCGATTCGATCGCTATTCGTTCGGTGGTGCACCTTACGCTTGGCTACGATCATCGCCTGATTGACGGCGCCGTCGCTGATCAATTCATGGCTCTGGTGAAAAAGACGCTTGAGGGGTGGAACGAAGAGGTGGGATAGCGGGGCCGCCGACGGCTCTTCCCTTCGCTCAAGATGACAATTCCGAACTCTGTGCGAGAATGCTTCGTGCTCGCGGAGGAATCGCATTGACCAAAACTCTGCTGCTGACTTTGGCGCTGCTGTCATGCTTCGCCATCTTGCTGGCCGCCACGCCGGACACTCCCGGCCCCACTCCGCAATACGACAAAAATAATCATCTGCTTCGCCCGGAGAACTACCGCGAGTGGATATTTCTCTCCTCTGGCTTGGGAATGAGTTACAGCTCGACCCCGGATCACCCGATGTTCACCAACGTTTTCGTGCCGCACTGGGCCTACAGTGAGTTTCTCAAGAGCGGCAAGTGGCCGCAGAAGACTATGTTCGTTTTGGAAGAGCGTGGCGCCGAGAACAAAGGCTCAATTAATAAGGCCGGACACTTCCAGGGCGACCTCATGGGAATTGATGTGGAAGTGAAAGACAGCCGCTTCCCCGACAAATGGGCTTATTTCAATTTTGACGAGGCCGACAAGAGCGCCGAGGCCAATCCCAAAGAGGCTTGCTGGCAATGCCACGAAGACCACGCTGCCGTGGAGCACTCCTTCGTGCAGTTTTATCCGACGCTGAAGCCGGTGGCGAAGAAGTTCGGAACGTATAAAGAATCGGCCGAGAAGGTCGCGCAGTAGGGGAGTGAGCACTCAGCAGTCAGTGACGCCGCAGCACTTAGCATTTGGCACTTGGCATTTAGCCCTTACGCTGATGGGACCAGACAGAAGCCTCACGGCCAAGTGCCAAGTGCTCTATGCCGAGTGCTGACTGCTTCCCTACTTTCCCCAAGGTGGCGTCTCCGGCTCTGCTGAGCCGTCGGCGCGTGGGTCTGACGCGCCGTAATTCACCTTCGTTTTCGAATCGTGAAGCACCGCCTGGCCGCGTCCCATGGCGGTGGAATATTCCTTGTGCACGATCAGCAGGTGGCCCATGGCGGCCAGCTTTTCCCTTACTTCGGGAGTTACGCGCGACTCAATCACGATACTGCAGCCGCGCTTCGCGCTCACGGTGAAGCGCGCGTTCTCCAGAGCCTGCTGAATGTTCATGCCGTAGTCGGCGATGTTAGAAACGAATTGCGCGTGCGCGAGAGGCTGGTTGGCCCCGCCCATGATGCCGAACCCGATGTGCTGATCACCCCGCTCCATAAACGCTGGAATGATGGTGTGAAAGGGCCGCTTACGCGGAGCCAGCGCATTCGGACTTGCCGGATCGAGCGAAAATAAAGCCCCGCGGTCCTGCAGCACAAAGCCCATGCCGCGCACGGTTACGCCTGATCCGAACTCCTCGTAGTTGCTCTGAATCAGCGAGACAATGTTGCCTTCGCGGTCCACAGCAGTCAGATAGGTGGTTTCGCTGTGCGGCGGTTCACCTGGCCCAACTTCACAATTTGCCTTGACGGGATTAATGAGCTTGGCGCGTTCCTGCGCGTATTGCTTGGAGATAATTCCTCGCACGGGAATTTTGGAAAAGCGCGGGTCGCCGTTGTAGCGTTCCAGGTCGGCGTAAGCCAGCTTCATGGCCTCGATCCTCTTGTGCAGTTCGGTCACACTCAACGGGCCATCCGGCGAAGGCGAAGCCGTTTCCATGATGTTCAACATTTCAAGCGCTGCCATGCCCTGGCCGTTGGGAGGCAGTTCGTAGACGGTCCAGTCGCGATACGTGGTCGAGACCGGTTCAACCCACTCAGGCACGAACTCGGCCAGGTCCGCGGCGGACATCGTGCCGCCCAAAGCTTGCGAAGTCCGCAGAATCGCCTGCGCGATTTCGCCCTTGTAGAACGCATCGCTGCCATTCTGCGCAACCGCGCGCAGTGCCTTCGCCAGATCGAGATTGCGAAAGATTTCACCAACGGCGGGAACCTTGCCGTTCGGCAAATAAACACGCCTGCCCTCGGCGTCGTTGCCGAAAGTACTCTCAGCCCCTTCCCAGAATCCGTGAATCAGTTCCGGCACCGGATATCCCCGCTCGGCATAGAAGATGGCGGGCTGAAACAAATCCTTCCACGGCGCCCGCCCAAAACGCGCGTGCAATGCCTGCCAACCGGCAACTGCCCCGGGAACGGTCACCGCATCAATGCCATAAAGCGGCATGGCCGTTGCGCCTTTGGCTTTCAAGCGCGCAATGCTCTGGCCCTTCGGCGCCCAACCGCTGGAATTCAAGCCATAGAGCTTGCCGGATTTCGCGTCCCAGTAAATCGCGAACAAGTCGCCGCCCATGCCGTTCATCATGGGCTCAGTGACGCCGAGCACGGCATTCGCGGCGATGGCCGCATCCACCGCCGATCCGCCCCTGCGCAGGATTTCCGCGCCGGCCTGCGACGCCTGCACATGGCTGGTGGCCACGATTCCATATCGCGTGATTACCATCGAGCGCGCGGTGTGGCGGTCCTGGGCTGAGGCAGCAATGGGCAGAAGTGAAACGAAGATTACGAGTCGCGTCCAATTCGGCATGGGCACCTTCCCTAGGCAATCTGCCAGTTTACGGCAGAAGGCGGCTGAACGAGATGGCTCTCTCGCGTGGTAGCATCGTCTTGGCTTCTTGCGGAGAAGCTCTACGATGTTTGCCTTGGAAAAAGGCGCGCGAAGAATTTGCGCCCTTGTGATTCTCGTTATCTTGCAGGCTCCATCCGCTCTCTCTTCCCGGTCTGACGAGCCCAAGTGGATTCGCATAAGCTCGCTGCACTTCGCGGTTCTTACCGATGCCGAAGCAAAGAAGGGCGTGGAAGTTGTACTGCGGCTGGAGCAGATGCGCGCCATCTGCGGACTGCTGTTGCTGAAGAACAAGCTCACCATGCCGGAGCCGCTGGATGTGATTGCCTTCCGGTCATATCCCGAATACGCCAAGCTGGCGCCTTCGCAGCAGGGGCAGGCTGCAGCGCAGGGATTCTTTCTTGGCGGAGATGATCGCAATTACATCGTCCTCAACGTTGCCGACGACGAAAGCTGGCTGGCAGTGCGGCGCGATTTCGCGCAAGTTTTCCTGAATTACAACTACCCGCCGACCCAACCCTGGTTCGATGAGGGCTTCGTCACTTATTTCTCCAGCATGCGGGTGGGTGATCGGCAGGCTACGCTTGGCGCTGATCCCGGCGGGATGCTGGAAGTGCTCAACACGCAGACGTGGCTGCCTCTTCCGGCGCTATTCAACATGGGCAGTGAGGCCGGCAAGCACCAAGGTCCGCAGCAGACTCTGTTCGTGGCCGAATCGTGGATGGTCGTGCACTATCTGCTCAACCAAAACAAGCTGCCCGAGGCCGGGACCTATTTTGGCCTGGTGGAGAACCAGAAATTGCCGGTGGAGCAAGCCATCCAGCAGGCCTACGGTATGACTGCGGAACAATTGGAGCAAGCCGTAAAGAAATACTGCGGTGGGCTGGCCGCGGCTCCGGCGCAGAACAGCAAACAAGGCAAGCAGGCGCCTTTGCCGGTTGGAGCTTCGCAAATTCCCGTGCCGCTGGGTCCGGATGACGTTGGCACCAGCACTGCCGACGTTCGACTGCCCGAGGCGCAGGCGCTGGTGGCGGAAGCCGAGGTGCGCGTTCCCGAACACCGCCAGGATGCGGTTGGTGTTCTGGAGAACTTGATTGAGCAACAGCAGACGGAAACCGCTATCGCACACCGTGCGCTGGGCTGGAGCTATTTCGCAGAAAAGAAATACGAAGATGCCATGGACGAATTCCGCCATGCCCTTGATCTCGACGAAAACGATCCCTGGGCCCATTACTATTTCGCTCGCACCAAGTACCAGATGGCGCAGCAGGGCGGCGAGATGTTTCCTGGCCTGGCCAACATGATGCAGGACCTGCGCATCGTGCTCGACTGGAACCCCGACTACGCCGAGGCTTATCACATGCTGGCCATGGCTCGGGTGCAGGGTGGAGGCATCAACTCCGCGCTCCAGGCCATGCGCGAGGCCATCCGCCTCAATCCGCGCAACCAGGGCTATTTGCTGGATTTGGCCAGAGTTTACATGGCCGGCAAGAAGTGGGACGCCGCCACCGACCTGCTGCAACGTTTGCAGGGCAGTCAAAACCCGCAGATCGCAACCGTGGCGCAGCAGAACCTGCAAGACCTGCCAACCCTGAAGAAATATGGCTTGATGCCCCAACACGCGCCCGCCGCGCAAGCCAAGGCACAGCCCTCGGGCGCTGCCGGTGCAGCAGATTCCGCTGATGATTCCGACACTGCCCGGGAACCGCCGCCTGATCGCCGCAAGGTCCAGTTCGTGAAGGGCAAGCTGATCAGCGTGAGCTGCGCACAAGCGCCGGTCGCAATATTGACGGTGGCGGGCGGCCGCAGAACCCTGCGGCTGCGCACCGCGGATTTCAAGTCGTTGCTGCTGATCGGCGCGGGTGAATTTTCCTGTGACTGGAGAAATCGTTCTGTGGTGGCGAACTACAAGCCTGGAGGGAAGGCGGACGGAGATTTGGTGTCGCTGGAAGTCGAGTGAGTGGTGATCAGTCGTCGGTCTTCAGTACTCATGAAAACGTGACTCCTAGCTGACGACTGAAGACCGACGACTGAAGACTGGAAAAGGAAAACCCTCCCCGGGGAAGAGGGGAGGGTTCGTGAAGATTGGGAGCTTCAGCTCAGACGCGGACTACGTTGGCCGCCTGAAAGCCCTTGGGGCCTTTCAGTAGATCGAACTCCACCGTCTCGCCTTCATTCAGCGTGCGATATCCGTTTTCCTGGATCGCCGAGAAATGGACAAAGACATCCTCCCCGGTAGAGCGCTGGATAAATCCATAGCCCTTCGCTCCGTTAAACCACTTCACTGTGCCCTTCTCTCTCACAAAGAACTCCTTTCGCCTGTGCTAATTGAATTCTTCCAGGCTCCTCCGTGAGACCTGCGCCTCGAACACTTACCCCCTCGAAAGAACCCGGAAGCCGTGCGGGGTTGACGTTTTTACCGGCCGAGAACTCTACAAATACGGAGACCCCGGAGTTCTGCGCCTACCCGAGAGTGCGGCGCGGAGCTCCGAGGCCTTGTCGTTTCTGCGTGATGTTCACTGCTCGACACAAAACATCAACCGGAAAACACTCGCTAGTTGCTGTCTTCCGCAACGAGCAACAGATAATATTCATGAAGTTCGCTTCTGGCAAGAGGAGATTTTCAAGAGGCGCGAAGAAAATGAAACGTTTCAATTTGAGAAGCACGGCTCGGCACCTCCGAAGTGTCTGCAACTATTTGATAGGATTGTAGATCATGCCAATTGATGACCCAAAGTCACGTGCTGGGGGAAATATCGTCGATCCGGCAGTAGGAAGGGCCATCCCGCCCCATTTTCACAGCTCCAACCGGGTCATTTCCACCGCGAGGTACTTGGCAAGAACTGACGTTCACACCTTTGCTTTCTCGGTTGCGGCCAACGCCATCCTGGCATTTTTCCCCTTCATGTTGCTGTTGCTCACGCTCATACGGCAGGTTTTTCACTCGCCCGCGATGCATGACGTCGTGATACAACTGCTTCGCGACTACCTGCCGGCGGGGCAGGAATTCGTCATCCGCAACCTGAATGCCCTGGCGAGCGGGCGGCATCGGGCGCAGGTGTTCTCGCTGCTGGTGCTGCTGGTGGCTTCGACAGGCATTTTCATGCCGCTGGAAGTGGCGTTGAACCGCATCTGGGGCTTTCCTAACAACCGCTCTTATTTTGGCAATCAGCTCATCGCCCTGGGATTGGCATTCGCCTGCGGAATCCTGGCGCTGCTCTCGATAGCTCTGACCGCCGGCAATGTCACCTTGGTGGAAATCTCGCTGCACGGTCACGGCGCTTTGGTGGTCCGGCTGGTGGCGTTTCTCACCATGAAGGTGTTTGCCATCACCGCCAGCATTGCGATCTTCTTCCTGATCTATTGGCTTCTGCCCAACGGCAAGGTTCGCGCACGCACGGTGTTACCGACGGCGATCATAACCGGCCTGCTGTCCGAGATTCTGAAATATGCCTACATCATTGCGCTGCCCTGGCTGAATTTTCAGGAAGTGTACGGACCGTTTTCACTCTCCGTGAGTTTGATGTTCTGGGCGTTTCTCTCCGGCCTTCTGCTGCTCACCGGAGCTCACCTTTCCGCGCAGAGGGTGCAAGTCCGTGCCAGCGTGAGAGTTGCGCCGCATTGAAGGCCGAACCGGAGCATTTCGCGCGTGTGACCGGTATCACAACGGCGCGCCTGCAGAATCACTGGAAGTGCGCTGGCACAAATGTACCCTGTACATGTACTTTGGGGCATTGAGTATACGCTCTGTAGCCCTGAGAATAGTGATGGTACAGCTCAGGCGAGAAACCTCGCATCCTAATCTCGTGAGAGCGAGAGTCGCCGGGAGCGGCTATTCTCCGGGAGAATGGAAAGCGAAGTGCCCAGGCCATGAAAACTAGAACCTTTGTAACCGGGTGTGCGCTGGCATTGGCGCTTCTCTTGTTCGCCCAGAGACGCCAGCCGCAAGCCTTGCCCGTTACCTATCATGGGATCGTTGACCTTACCCGGTCAGAGACGGCCGCGGCAGATATTGCAGCATCCATGCGGCGAGCGCCTGAACTCGGCGCTGCAACCGGTCACCGCGCGGCAACCCTGGCCCGGGGCGGGGACAAGGCCACTCGGATTGAAGCGCCCGCCGGTTATGCGCGCAGTTTGTGGACTGTGGACCAGATTCCTCCGGAGCGCCTGGTCGCGAAACTTGCGGTGCTGGATGTACGCGCAAAAGTCAAGACCAATCCCGGCTACGAAATCACCGTGCAGGACATCGCCCGGTGGGAGCAGGTCAACGGCCAGATTCTGCCGGGAACGGTCGTGGTTGCTGAGACCGGCTGGAACCGGGATGAACAGCCGGCGAGCGCCACCCGTGGAACAAATGGCAAATATGCGCCCGGATACTCCGAGGAAGCAGCAAAATTCCTGGTCGAAGGCCGCAACGTTCTGGGTCTGGGAATTGATACGCCGCGGGTGGATTCCGGTTCGTCCAACAACTCGCCTGTAGGACAGTACACTCTGTCGCACAGTGTCTATCACCTGGAGAACGTCGCCAGCCTGGAACGTGTTCCGGCGAGCGGAGCGGTCGTCATGGTCGCTCCCATGAAATTCGCCGGCCGAGTCGATGGACCAGTGCGAGTGCTGGCTCTGGTGAAGTAGCCGTCGGTCTTCAGTCGTCAGTCGGCAGTCTTCAGACACTGTTTTTCTTGCGGGCCCAGGCGGTATTTGCACCGTTGTGTGCCGTCGCTTCATCTGTCTGAAATGCGCAGGAGGCAGAGATGAGCGACCCGCGATATCCCATAGGCAAGTTTTCCTACCATCAGCCGCCGAGCGAAGAGCAGCGTAAGGCATTGATCGCAGAGATTGTGCAGGCTCCGGCGGCGTTGCGGGCGGCAATAAGCAGGCTGTCGTCCCAGCAGTTAGACACGCCCTACCGCGAAGGCGGCTGGACTGTGCGGCAGCTGGCGCATCATGTGCCGGATAGCCACATGAACGCTTACATCCGCTTCAAGCTGGCGCTCACGGAAAATGAGCCGACCATCAAGCCCTATGATGAGGCGCGCTGGGCCCAGTTGCCGGACACCCACTCCACTCCCATCGAGGTTTCCCTGGCGCTGATGGATTCGCTGCACGACCGCTGGGTTCGGCTGCTCAACTCCTTGAAGCCAGAAGACTGGACACGGACTTTCCGCCATCCTGAGCTCGGAACCGTGCCGCTGGAAAAGAGCCTCGCGCTATACGCGTGGCATGGCAAGCATCATGTCGCTCACATTACGGAACTCAGGAAGAGAATGGGCTGGTAGCGGGAATCGCGTCGTCCGAAGGCGTCACAATGGTCGGATCTCCTGGCGATCTTTGCGGTCAAGAACTAACCGCTAAGGTCGCAAAGGACGCAAAGAAACCACTACCGGCGGTTGATCAAACGGGAATGTGCAGCCGCCACGCCATGTAACTGGCCGCTTCCCGGAGCACCGCCAGGGCTCTCTGCCACGCGGAATGCGGCCGCGAATCCGGGCGGGGCGCTAGATAAACCTGCTCACCCTCATGCTCCAGTAATTTGCGGATACGGAATACGTGATACTCGTCGCTCACTGCCACGCAACTGCGCATGCGGTTCGCGCGCATGATGACTGCCACGCGCTGGGCGGATTCGGCGGTGTCTGAGCCCTGGGTTTCGGCAATCAGATTCGGTTCCGGGATGCCGCGATGCAAGAGGTAATCGTGGCCCACGCCGCCTTCGCTGTATTGAGGATCAGCTCCTGCGCCGCCGGTGGTGATGACCACCGGGGCCACTCCGCGCTGATAGAGATCAAAAGCGTGGTCCAAGCGGGCGCGAAAAACCGGGGAGGGATGGCCGTCATACTCCGCGGCCCCAAACACCACGATCGCATCGGCGGGGTGGATTTCCTGTTCCCAGGATTCCCGCACGATGGCCCGGCATATCGAGCCCAGCCAAGCCAAAAGGGCCACTACAGCCAGCCCTGGCAGCCATAGCCGCCAGCGGCCACGACGGCGCCGGACTGCGACTTCATTCATCCCTGTGCGAAAAACTCGGAAATCTCCTGCGCGGAAATAGCCCCTTCGCGCAGGATATACCAGCGCTTTTCCTCGTCGGTGAGGTCTACGATCGTTGAAGCTACGTCACGCGGCGAGGGCCCGCCGTCCACAATGATGGAAATGCGTCCCTGGAGTTGGTCATGCACCGCCTGGGCAGTGGTGCACTCGGATTCGCCGCTCAGGTTGGCGGAAGTCGCGGTAATGGGAATCTGCGCCGCCGTTACCACTGCCAGAGGAATCTTGGAATTGGGCACGCGCAGGGCGACGTTGCCGGTGTTGGCCGTCACTTTAAGTGGCAGCCGCGATGACGCCTTCACGATGATCGTTAGCGGCCCAGGCCAGAAACGGCGGGCCAGAGCATAGAATTCCTGCGGCAGCGGCTGTGCCAGTTCTTCTGCCTGGTCCACGTTCTCAATCAGTAGCGAGAGCGGCTTGTGGCGGGAGCGCGACTTGATGTCATACACGCGGTCTACGGCGCGCAGGTTAAAGGGATCGGCCGCCAGACCGTAAAACGTGTCGGTCGGCATGCCCAGAACTTCGCCCGAACGGATCTGGTCTGCGGCATATCGCACCAGAGAAGCCTCGGGGGTTTCACCATTGATTTTGATAATCTCCGCGTGCACGGCACTCCCTTTCCCGGACCCTTTTACACTACTGAAACGGAGAGATTTAACATAACACGGGACAGCGCGCCAAGCCGAGAAAGTAATGGAGAGGTCAATTTCATCGCCAATTCGCGGGAAAATCCTGGTCTCAGCGCTCTTGGCGGAAGTTCTCCGCGGCCTCGGTGTTTTCAGGTTTTAGCAATTTGCTAGCGAAAAATCTTAAAACGCCGAGATCGCTAAGAACGGCCGCCGAGGTCGCGGAGGCGGCAATCGCGTATGATTTCGAAACATGAAGAATCGCGACGAAGGCGCAGTTGCGGCACGGTTGCGGCCCATCGAAGGTCGGCACAATGCGCTGGTAAAGCAGTTGCGGCGGGCGTTTGCCCAGAGTGAACTGACCGAAGACGGCTGCTGCGCCATCGAGGGCCTGCGAATTGTTGAAGAGGCAATTCGCAGCGGCCTGCGATTTCACTCTGTGTTCTTCAGCACATCGGCGGAGGCGAAGGCACAAAGACTGCTGCCGCAGATCGGCTCACATGTTGAGACTGTTGTCCTGCCCGATAAGCTGTTTGCCGCTACCGTGCCAAGCGAGACTCCGCAGGGCGTGGCGGCGCTGGTGCGCTGGAAGCAGTGGTCTCTGGATGAAGTGATCGTGCGGGCGCATGCGGGGCCATTGCTCGCGATCGCCGGCGTGCAAGACCCGGGGAACCTGGGGACGATTCTGCGCTCGGCTGAGGCTTTTGGAGCGGGCGGCGTGATTCTGGGAGAAGGCACCGTGAGCCTGTTCAACTCCAAAGTCGTACGGGCTTCGGCGGGATCGGTGTTCCGGCTGGGGGTGGTAAGGGCCAAGCTGGCAGATGCTCTCGGCAAGCTGCGTGAACAGTCGGTGCGGCTGATCGCGACCTCGTCGCACAAGGGCACGCCATTGCCCGAGGCAAAGCTTGCGGGGCCGCTGGCGGTTTTCATCGGGAGTGAGGGCGCGGGCCTGCCCAAGAATCTGATTTCCGAGATGGATGAAGTTGTGGCGATACCGCATTCGCCGCAGGTGGAATCGCTGAATGCGGGGGTGGCGGCGAGTATTGTGCTGTACGAGGCGGCAAGGCATCAGAAACGGATGTAGGCGGGGGCGTCCTCGCCGTGGGCCAGCGGCAATGATTCTGGAGAGGTTGCGGGAGTAAGAGCCGAAACGTTTCTTGACTGGCGCCGTCGCACGGGCGAGGACGGCCGCGCCTACATTTTGATAAATAGCGCTATAACGATGTCCCTCTTCCAAGCCATGCCGGAGCGCAACGACCCTGGCGACCTCAGCCGTCCCCTTGCCGACCGCATGCGGCCGCGGACGCTGGATGAATTCGTCGGCCAGGAGCATTTGGTCGCGCCCGGCAAGCCGCTGCGCACGCAGATTGAGCGCGACGATACCGGCTCGCTGATCTTCTGGGGCCCTCCCGGCACGGGCAAAACTACGCTGGCGCAGATCATCGCGCACATGACCAAGGCGGAGTTCATCGAGTTTTCCGCAGTGCTCGCCGGCATCAAGGAAATCAAGCAGGTGATGACCGAAGCCGAGCGGGCGCGGCAGTATGGCACGCGGACCATTGTTTTCGTGGATGAAATCCACCGCTTCAACAAAGCCCAGCAGGATGCGTTTCTGCCCCACGTCGAGAAAGGCAACATCCGGCTGATCGGCGCGACTACGGAGAATCCCTCGTTCGAGATCATTTCTGCGCTCCTGTCACGGAGCCGCGTTTACGTGCTCAAGCCCTTGACCGAGGAACAGGTCGTCCTTCTTCTAAAGCGGGCTCTGGCCGACGCAGAACGCGGCCTGGGGAAAATGAAGCTGCAGGTCGCTGATGAAGCGCTGGCCAAGATCGCTGCCTACTCCAGCGGCGACGCGCGCTCCGCCTATAATGTGCTGGAAGTTGCGGCTTCGCTCGCGCTGGGCCGCGCCGGCAGGGATTCCGGCGCGGAAATCACTGATGATCTTGTACAGGACGCCCTGCAGAAGCGCGTCTTGCTCTACGACAAAGCCGGCGAGGAGCACTACAACCTCATCTCGGCGCTGCACAAGTCGGTGCGCAACAGCGATCCTGACGCGGCACTTTACTGGCTCGCACGCATGCTGGAGGCGGGCGAAGATCCGCTTTACATTGCGCGCCGAGTTGTCCGCATGTCCGTGGAAGATATTGGCCTTGCCGATCCTCAGGCGCTCGCCCTGTGCATGGCGGCGCGTGATGCCGTGGATTTCATCGGCATGCCCGAGGGCAATCTTGCCTTAGCGCAGGTTGTGGTTTACCTCTCACTCGCGCCCAAGTCGAACGCGCTTTACACCGCTTACGGCGACGTGCAGCAGGATGTGGAACGCACCGCCGCCGAGCCGGTGCCGCTGCATCTGCGCAACGCGCCTACCGGTCTGATGAAGGGCCTCGGCTACGGCCAGGGCTACCAGTACGCCCATGACACCGAAGCCAAAGTAACGGAGATGCAGTGCCTGCCCGACAATCTGCGAAACCGTGTCTATTACCACCCCACCGACCAGGGCATGGAAAAGCGCATCCGCGAACGGATGGAAGAGATCCGAAAGCTACGCTCCGGGGCGGCTGCAAGGGGCGAATCGGCGCGGAAAAAAGAATCCTAGCTTGTCTCCTAAGTATCTAAGAGTGAAGGAAATACCAGCTCGGTTCTCCTGGCAAAATCGTTTCGAGGAGGCCCATTATGGCCGCCAGTTCTGCCCCAGTTGGCAATGAATTGCTTCGCCCACGGCCCGTGGAGAGTTCTCAGGTTGAGGAGCTGCTGCGCCTGCAGAAAGCCGCTCAGAAGATCACTTCCATTCTTGATCTCGACCAGCTAATTGAACAGGTGGTAAATGACGTTGCCAGTTCGTTCGGCTGTGTGAAGGCCAACCTATATTTGCATGACGAAGAGGCTTGCGAGATGGTGCTGGCGGGCGTGCAGGGCTGCACCACGGAGGGTAAGGGGGAGCGACTAAAGATCGGCAAAGAAGGAATGGTCGGTTATGTGGCAGGAACGCGCCAGATGCGCTATGCCCCCGACGTGGGAAAGGACCCGTACTACATCGCGTGCGAGCCCTCAATCCACTCTGAAGTTGCGATTCCGCTGCTGGCCAATGGACAGCTGATAGGCGTGTTTACGGCTGCGCATCCCGATCTGGATGCGTTTCCTCCGGAGCAGTTACGACTCCTGCAGGCGCTGTGCAGCCATGTAGCGGTTGCAGTACACAATGCTCGCGCCTTCCAGCACGAACGGAACGAACGCGAGGCTATGAGCCGGGAAGCGCGGGAAGCGCGCACTATCCAGCAAGCTCTGCTGCCGAAGAGTTCGCCTTACATTCCAGGATTTCGCGTTTCCGGTCTCAGCATCCCTGCCGGCGCCGTAGGGGGCGACTGGTTTGATTTCATTGATCTCGATGACGGCCGCTGGGGGTTGGTGCTCGCCGACGTTTCCGGCAAAGGGACGGCGGCGGCACTGCTCATGTCGGGTACGCGGGGCATGTTGCGGTCACTGGCTGGCGCCCATTGCTGCCCCGGCGAGGTGCTTACCCAGCTCAACCGGTTGCTGGCGGATGATTTTCCGGCGGGACGATTTGTGACCATGGTGTACGCGGTGCTCGATCCGGCGCGCCGCACGCTGACTTTCGCCAACGCCGGCCACTTGCGGCCCTTGCTGGTGGATGAAGCGGGTGCGCGCTTTCTGGATGCCGAGCAGGGAATGCCTCTGGGGCTGGGCTTTGGAGGCTTCTCTGAGCAGCAACTAAAGCTGGCGCCGGGTTCGCGGGTGCTGTTCTACAGCGACGGTATCACCGAGGCGGAGGGTCCGGACGAAGAGGAGTATGGCGCGGAACGCTTGCGCCGGCATCTGCTACAGCCCAAAGCTTCGGCCGAGAGTCTGCTGGATGATGTGCGCGGGTTTGTAAATGGCGCCGGGTTCCGAGACGACGCGACGGTTATTTTTCTGCAGGCATGAGCGCTGGATTCACGTCGGGGTCCTCCGCCTTGCTCAGGATGACACTCAGAAAAATTGCGGCAACTCAGAAGCGGGCTTTGTGCTCTTTGAGAATGCACCGGTCCATGACGACGAAGATGCCTGCCTGGCGGGCTTTTTCGGCGGCCTCTTCGTTGACCACCCCTTCCTGCATCCAGATCATCGGGACTTTGCGGTGAATGGCCTGCTCCACTACTTCTCCCACGAACTCAGAGCGGCGGAAGATGTCCACAATATCAATTTTCTCCGGAACATCGAGTAAGGTAGGGTAGGCTGTTTCCCCAAGAGCCTCGGTGATATTGGGATTCACGGGGATAATTCGATAGCCCTGGATCTGCATGTAGGCAGAAACCCCGTGGCTGGGGCGAAGCGGGCTGTCGGAAAGTCCCACCACCGCAATGGTACGGGCGCGTTGCAGAAAATCTTTGATCGGATCGAGCTGCGGCATGGTGGCCATGGCAGCACTATTGTAGTGGAAAGAAAGTGGCTAGTGGCCAGTGGTCAGTGGCTAGTGGTCGGTGGCCAGTAAAGCCCGAACCCAAAGTGCCGCGTTCTTAGCCGCTTGGCCACTGCCCACTGGCCACTGAATCAAACGTCCTTCTTCGTGGGATCCAGTTTCTGCTTGAACATCTTGAGCGCCAGCTTGCGCACGGTGTCGGAGACTTCCTTATTGCCGGAAAGATTTTTCAGGTCGTGCGTGAGAATGTTCTTCATCAGACCGAGTGAGACGTCCAGCGGCGTGCGAGGGTTGAAGACCAGATTACGCAGAATAGGGTAGCACTTGAAGAAACGGCGCTTCAGCGGGATGGCGCGCAGCACGGCTTCCAGCACATTCTTCTGGGCGGCATATTTCTCGACTTCACTGTCGCTGATCTTGGGCGATTCCAGCACCGCGGTCGCAACCAGCTTGGTGCCATCTCGAATCAGGATGGAGCGCTCCTCCTTGGTACCTTTCATGGCCAGCTGAATACGGCCCTTGACGTCGAGCTTGGAAATTTTCTGCAGGGCGCTGCCGCGCTCTTCATCATGGGAAAGATGGCCTTTCTTGCGGGATTTCTTTTTCGGAGCGGAAGCGCCGCCGGGCTGACCTGCGGCAGCGGCCGCAGCGGATTCCAGAAGATCATCCGGTTCGCAGTCGAATTCGTCATAGAATCCGCCGATGGGTTGAAAGGGCTTGTCGCCTTCGGCGGCGAGCTCTTCCGCGTGGGCCGCCAGATAGGCGTTGACTTCTTCGTCGAAGACGGTGTCCGGCTCGGCGGCTTCTTCGGCCGGGGCCTCCAGAACTTCGTCGTCGGGCGAAGCGGGCGCAGCCGGCGGTGCTGGCGGGGCAAGTTTGATGCGTACGTTCTCGCTCTCAATGCCGGTTAGCGCGGGATTTGACAGCAGGGATTGCAGAATGGCAGGAGAACTATTCACCCGGCGGCTGGCGAGCATAATCTGAACTGCTTGACGGGAACAAGCTGCCGCCAGTTCTATGATCGCCGCCTCTGAGACCGCAGGATTCTCCAGTAACGATGGCAAAAGAACTGGACGCAGATTCTGCGGCGAAATCATGTACGCCAGCACTTCTTTGGAGGTGTAGAGATTCGCGGCCGCCTCGCGAGAAGACTCTTCATCCCACCCGGCCAACGTGAGGCGCGCCTCCTCGCCAAAAACCGGGTTCTGCGTGGCCAGATAGACCAAAATTTCGATGGTCTCCTCGATCGGTACCGCCAGCGAGCCTTTGGCGGCGGAATGCATCAGGTTCGCAGGCACAGCCGATTCGCGAATGAGGTCGAGCATTCGGGTCATAGCGATTTTGGGCGAGGAACTCCCTGCCTTATCACAGCATTACGCAGGGGCGGGGTGGATGGCGAGTGGTTTTACAGCAGGGACGGTTACCGAAGGAATGTTCCAATCAGCGGTCGTCAGCCGTCCGTCTTCAGGAAAGCCGTAGCGCCGGCGTCCCACCGGCACGTGAGCGTGAACGGTACGGGCCAGGTGCCGCCGGAGACGCCGGCGTTAGGCCCCGCCTTCACCTCGCCGCATGAGCAGATAGCCGCGAATAAAGGGTTGCAGGTCGCCATCAAGCACGCGGTCCACGTCGCCGACTTCCACTTTGGTGCGGTGGTCTTTGATCATGCGATACGGTTGCAGAACGTAGGAGCGAATCTGCGAGCCGAAGTTAATCTCTAGCTTGGAGTCTTCAATCTTCCTCGTCGCTTCGCGCTTCTTCTCCATCTCGAATTCGTAGAGCTTTGAGCGCAACATGCTCATGGCCCGCTCGCGGTTCTTATGCTGCGAGCGTTCGTTCTGGCAACTGGCGACGAGTCCGGTCGGAATGTGCGTAATCCGCACCGCGGAATCGGTGGTGTTGACGTGCTGGCCGCCTTTGCCGCTGGACCGGTATGTGTCCACGCGAATGTCCTCGGGCTTGATGACGACCTCAATGCTGTCATCAATTTCCGGCGAGACGTAAACACTGGCAAAAGAAGTGTGGCGGCGTTTGGCCTGGTCGAAGGGCGAAATGCGGACCAGGCGATGGACGCCGATTTCGCCGGTCAGCAGACCGTAGGCATAATCGCCGTTCACCGCGAAGGTCGCGGACTTGAGTCCCGCTTCTTCGCCAGCCTGGTAATCGTAGAGCACGGTCGGGAAGCCCTGGCGCTCAGCCCAGCGAAGATACATGCGCAGCAGCATGTCGGCCCAGTCCTGCGACTCGGTGCCGCCCGCGCCGGGGTGAATGGTGACGATGGCGTTGCGCGCATCATTTTCGCCTGATAGCAGAGTTTCGGTTTCCACGCGGTCCACGAGCTGGCGCAGGGAATCCATTTCGCGCCGCAGGTCATTCTCTACACCTTCGCCTTCGCGGGCGAGTTCGAAGTAGGCAGTGATGTCCTCGGTGCGCCGGACCAGATCAGATTCCGTGGTCAGCACATCTTCCAGGCGCTTCTTTTCGCGCATCACCGTCTGCGACCGCTGGGGATTGCTCCAGAGATTGGGATCAGAGGCCTGTTTTTCGACTTCGGCTAACTGCTGGCGCAGCTTGTCCGCGTCAAAGATACTCCCGGAGGTCGCGAACTTTGTTTCTTAGGACGGCGTATTCCTGGTCTAATTCTTCGAGCATGTTTGGATCAATCCTCGCGCATATTGGCCTGTGAACGGGCGCTTTTTCAACCTGTGGACGTTGCAAGCAACGTCACTACGGCCTGTAGAGACGTAGCTTGCTAGGTCTCGGTCCCGCGAAACAGCAGGCGGCTCACAATTGCAGCCAAAGAAATTATCGCACAGAGATATGCGAACCAGTCGCCGTACCGAGTGTAGAAAGTAGTTTCGCTGGAGAGTGAATACGGCGCCACCAGCGCGGTCCGCACCTTCCGCGGTGCCCGCGCCACGATTCTGCCGTAGGGATCAATGGCCGCGGTAACGCCGGTATTCGTGTCACGCAGCAGCCAGCGGTCGTTCTCCACCGCCCGCATGCGCGCCTGCTTCAAGTGCTGAGCATATGCGCCGCTGTCGCCGTACCAGCCGTCATTGGAGATATTGACGAACACCTGCGCTCCCCCGGCCGCGAACTGCCGCACTTCGTCAGGAAAGATCGACTCATAGCAGATGAAAACTCCGAGCTTGGTATCACCCGCCTGAAGCGGCTGCCGCGAAGTCCCGCGGTTGAAGTCGCCGACCTGCTCGGTCAAGCCAGAAGCGAAGGAAAACAACCGGCGGAAAGGAACGTATTCGCCGAAGGGCACCAGGTGAACTTTGTCGTAACGAGAAATCCACTCTCCGGCAGGGCTAATCAGCGCGGCGGAGTTATAGACTTGCGTCGCGCGTTCCGCGGTATTGCTGGCGTTGCGAATTCCCACGCTGCCGGCGACCACCCAGGTATTGGCTTGGCGCGCCAGTCCGCTCATCGCATCGCGGAATGTGGGATCGGTGCTGTAGAAAGGCGCGGGCGATTCCGGCCAGACAATCAGACTCGGCCGCGGATGCGCCGCGCTGGCAGAGCTCATGCTCAGCGCTACGAGATCATGAAGCGTGTTCTCAAAGTAGTCCTTGGTCCAATCCGAGCTGTCGAGGATGGGGACATTTTCCTGCACCAGGACCGCCGCGTGATCAGTTTGCAGAGCGGGAGGATTGGCAAACCGCCCCGCCTGCAATACCAGGGCAGCGGAGAGCGACGCTAGCAGAAGGGATTTGCGCTTCTGGCGGCGAAGCAGGAAAGCGGCCGCCAGCGCTGAATTCACCACCATGATTTCGAACGACAGGCCGTAAACTCCGGTAAAGCGGGCGATTCGCGCCAGCGGGATGTTGTCCACCTGCGAGATGCCCAGCAAGTCCCAGGGGAACCCGGTTATGCGGGTGCGCGCCAGCTCCACCGCAACCCACAAGGCCGGAGCCAGCAACAGAGCCCGGCGGCTGAGCGGGCTCGTCCCAACAATCAAACTGACCAGCAGCCCAAACGCGCCGTGGTAGAGCCCCAGATACAAACAAAAAAGAATCAGAATTCCGAGCGCCGCGGGCGCGTTGACTCCTCCGAAGTGGCGCATGGTGCCGTAGATCCAATAGCAGGTGAAGCCATACCAAAGGATTCCGCACACATACGCCAACACAAACGCCTGCCACGGCTTGGCCGGCAGCAGCTTGATCCCTTCTTCAAATTGCAGCGTTCCCGGCTCGCGGGCGCGCAGAAGCCCAACAAGAAGCGGCACGATTGCGATCCAGCAGAGAAAATACAAATCCGGCAGGGGGAAAATTAAGATTTGCAAACCGGCGGACAGCAGGACCAGCAACCAGGCGCGCTTGTGGATGCCCAACACCCGGCAAGCATAGCAAACTGTGTAAGTAAGAGTGAGGACCCGTTCTGTCCGGAAATGGTGGCTGGCCAGGTCGCGCTTATCGGCGCTATTCATTTTTCTGACTATCCTGCCCACCCGGTATCGGATAATATGAGTGGCCATCATGCAACTTATCGTGATTCTGGGAATTCGCCTGCTGGAAGGCATGTTCGCGGTCGGAATGGCCGGCTCTGCTGTCGTTCTCATCGTGACCGGCATTGAAGATCTGGAGACGCTCTTCGGTTCGGAGGATTCGCACCTCCACTGAGTCGCCGTCTCTTCCCCTGCATGTCATCTCCCTTTCAACCCGGTAATTCCGCTTCTAACCGCGTGCGCATTGTGGTGGCCACGTCGGTCATGCTGACGTTTATTTCGTACTGGCGGGCCGCCGCCATTGTGCTCAATGACCTCGGCTCTTCCGCCTTTTACGCCGCAGGTATCGCCGAGCAGGCGGTGGGAAAGTCAGCCCCCTGGTTCATCGTCGGCGTGATGCTGTTTTCCTTCACGGTGCGCGCGGTTTATGTAGAGGGCTGCTCCATGTTCGTGCGGGGCGGCGTATACCGCGTAGTGAAAGAGGCGCTGGGCGGGACGCTGGCCAAGTTGAGCGTCTCAGCCCTGATGTTCGATTACATTCTGACCGGGCCGATTTCTGGAGTGTCCGCTGGGCAGTATATCGCCGGCCTGATGAACGATATTTTTGCCACCGCCGATGCGCATGGGTGGATTCCGCGCGCCGTCCACATCATGTTTCATGGCACGCCACAAGTGGATGTGAACTGGACTTCGGTGGTTTTTGCGGTGGCCGTGACAGTTTACTTCTGGTGGGAAAACACCAAGGGAATCGGCGAATCCAGCGAGAAGGCCTTGCGAGTGATGCAGATCACCACCGTGATGGTAGTGATCTTGCTCGCCTGGTCGGGACTCACCCTGCTCATGCAGGCGCACCAGTCGGTCCCCCTGCCTTGGCCGAAGAACCTTACGTTCAGCCACGAATCTCTGGGGTTTCTGAAGCACACCGACCTCGCCACGGACCTGGCGAAAAAATTTGGGCTGCTGGGAATCTTGATCGCCTTCGGACATTCAGTACTGGCGATGAGTGGCGAGGAATCGCTGGCCCAAGTGAACCGCGAGCTGGCCCATCCCAAGCTCAAGAACCTGAAGCGTGCGGCGATCATTATCGCCATCTACAGCTTTGTGTTCACGGGTCTTACCGCCCTGCTGTTTGTGATGATCATCCCGGACTCGGTGCGGGTGCCGATTTATAAGGACAACCTTATCGCGGGCCTGGCGATGTATATGTGGGGACCGCTCCTGCTGCGGCTGGCTTTCCGCGCGTTCGTGGTGGTGGTTGGGTTCCTGATTCTTTCCGGGGCGGTGAACACCGCGATCATCGGCTCCAACGGCGTGTTGAACCGCGTTTCCGAGGACGGTGTGCTGGCCGACTGGTTTCGCCAGCCGCATAAGCGCTTCGGCACTACCTACCGCATCATCAACCTGGTGGTGTTCCTGCAGTTGTTCACCATTCTGGCCAGCCGGGGCAATGTGTACTGGCTGGGTGAAGCCTATGCCTTCGGGGTGATCTGGAGTTTCACCTTCAAGAGCCTCGCCATGCTGGTGCTGCGCTTCAAGTACAAAGGCGAGCGCGGCTGGAAGGTGCCGCTGAATTTCCACATCGCAGGATATGAGATTCCCGTCGGCCTGGCCTCGGTGTTCATGGTTTTGCTCTCCACCGCCATCGTCAACCTGTTCACCAAGTCCCTGGCCACGGTTGCGGGAATCTCGTTTGCCGTCGGCTTTTTCGTCATCTTCACTATTTCTGAGCGGGTAAACAAGCACAAGCACGCGCTGCACCAGCAGCAGATGAGAGAGCACTTCCAGTTGCTGCACAGCGACAAAGTGGAGCGGGAAGGACTGGGCATAAGACCGGGTAATGTCCTGGTGACGGTGCGCGACTACAACACGCTCACCCACCTGAAGTGGGCCCTGGAGCGGATTGACGAGAAAGATCAGGACATTGTGGTGATGTCGGCGCGGGTCAGCCAGTTTGGCGCGGCGGCCTACGACCTGGCCACGGAACAGATCTTTACCGACTACGAAGAGCACCTGTTTACCCAGGCAGTTTCGGTTGCGGAGAACTTCGGGAAGCATGTTTCGCTGCTGGTGGTGCCGGCGCGCGATGTGTGGTCGGCGATCGTGCAGACGGCCATCAATCTGGAGTCATCGGCGGTGGTCGCCGGGCTGTCCAGCAAAATGGCCGGGCAGGAGCAGGCTTTCGAATTGGGCCGCGCCTGGGAGGCTGCGGAGGAGCCCAAGCGGCAGTTCGTGTTGCAGGTAGTGCATCCCGACATGAATGTGGACACCTTCCGCATCGGCCCGCACACCCCCTCCATGAAGACCGAGGACATACACCTGGTCCACCGGCTATGGCTGAACATTACTCGCGAACCGGGCCTCGACAAGCTGCATCACAACGACATTCTGACGGAGGCCCTTACTCGGTTCGCGCGCGATTACTCCGGCCAGCAACGCGAGGAAATTCTGAAGCAACTGCGCAGCGTGACAGGCGCTGACCCCGGAAGCGGCATCGTAGAACCCCGCGCTATCGCAACCACTCCGGCGGCGAAAGACGCGGATGTGAGCGACGGCTCGCCGGGGAAGAAACCCGCTCCAGGAGCTGCAGACGCAAACTAGCATCATTCCGCAACTGTCGGTGATTCTGCCTAGCTTTCGGCGGGCGCAAAGAAGACCAGCACCGCCAATTCTTCCTCGATGCCGTAGAAACAATGCTCGACGCCGGCGGCCACAAAGATTACGCTGCCTTCGCGCACGGCCTGGTCTTCTTCGCCGGCGCGCATCCTGGCCCGGCCGCGCACCACGTAATACATTTCATCTTCCCAGTGCGGGGATTGCGTATCCGTGTTCCCGGCGGGCAGCACGTAGAGGCCCGCGCTCATCGCCGGCACACGCAGGAATTCCAGATACGGCTTGCCGGTTTTCGATTGCTGGTCTTCAATGTTAGCGAGATGAAGAAATTCCGCGTTTTCGTGACTCATCGCAATTCTCGACTGATATTATGCGCCGCGCTCCATGCCTGCCGGCAACACATCAGTCGCGCTACGTGGCATAATTCCTACCACCATGGATCTAAAACATCGTAGTCGCACCATCACCGAAGGGCGCGACCGGGCCGGCGCGCGCTCCATGTTCAAGGCCATCGGCTTCACCGACTCAGATCTTGCCAAGCCGCTCATCGGCGTGGCCAACACCTGGATCGAAACCATGCCCTGCAATTTCCATCTGCGCCGCTTGTCGGCCAAGGTGAAAGAGGGCATTCGTGCCGCCGGCGGCACACCCATGGAATTCAACACCATCGCCATTTCCGACGGTGAGGTTATGGGCACCCACGGGATGCGCGCTCCGCTGGTGAGCCGCGAGGTAATTGCTGATTCTATCGAGCTGGTTTGCCGCGGTCAGATGTTCGATGCCCTGGTGTGCATAGTGGGCTGCGACAAGACCATTCCAGCCGCCGGTATGGCGTTGGCGCGCTTGAATCTTCCGGGGCTGGTACTTTACGGAGGCACCATTGCCGCCGGCACCTATCGCGGTAAGGACGTCACCATTCAAGATGTCTATGAAGCCATCGGAGCGCATGCCGCGGGAAAAATCAGCGACAGCGATCTCACCGAACTGGAGAATGTGGCTTGTCCCGCGGCGGGCGCTTGTGGCGGCCAGTTTACTGCCAATACCATGTCCACGGTGATGGAGTTGATCGGCCTGTCGCCCATGGGGTTCAACGGTATTCCGGCCATGGATCCGCGCAAGGATGAAGTCGCGTTCCGCTGCGGCGAGCTGGTGATGAGTCTGCTGAAGGCGGGGACTCTTCCTCGCAGCATTCTGACCCGAGCCGCCTTCCATAACGCCATCGCGGGAGTTGCCTGCACCGGCGGTTCCACAAACTCCGTCCTGCATCTACTGGCCATTTCGCGCGAGGCTGGAGTTCCACTTTCCATTGACGATTTCCAGAAGGTCAGCGAGCGCACACCGCTGCTTGCCGATCTCAAGCCCTCGGGGCGTTTCGTCGCTGCCGATGTGGACAAAGCCGGGGGCATTCCCATCGTGGCCAAACGGCTCCTCGAGGCCAAGTGCGCTGACGGCTCCGCCATTACCGTTACCGGCAAGACTTTCGCCGAAGAAGCGGCGGCCGCCACCGAAACTCCGGGACAGCAGGTGATTCTGCCGCTCGACAAGCCGCTCAAAAAGACCGGAGGCCTGGTGATCCTAAAGGGCAACCTCGCGCCCGAAGGCTGCGTGGCCAAAATCAGCGGCCACGAACGCCTCACCCATCGCGGGCCGGCGCGGGTGTTCGACTCGGAAGACGCTGCCCTGAAGGCCGTACTTGCGAAACAAATCAAGGCGGGCGATGTGGTCGTGATCCGGAATGAGGGGCCCAAGGGTGGTCCGGGAATGCCTGAGATGCTTGGTGTTACCGCTGCCATCGTCGGCGAGGGCCTGGGCAGCTCGGTGGCTTTGCTCACCGATGCCCGTTTCAGCGGGGCCACCCGCGGCCTGATGATCGGCCACGTCTCGCCGGAAGCCGCGCTGGGTGGCCCGATTGCTGCGGTGCACGAAGGCGACACGATTCACATTGACGTGAACCAGCGGGTGCTTGAGGTGGAAATCAGCGATGGCGCTCTGCAACAACGGCTGGCGCAGTGGAAGCCGGCGCCGGCGCGCTACAGCAGCGGCGTGTTTGCAAAATACGCCGCGTTGGTTTCATCGGCATCCGAGGGGGCGGTTACTAATCCGCGGTAGGGCGCAGGCTGGAGGCCGCAGTAACCAAAGGTCGTAGCTGGCTAAAGTCGCTTCGCCGTTCTCCGATAGGGCTTATGTTAGGAGAACCCCGAATGGTCAGTCCAGTAAGCAGTGCCAGCAGCCAGCAAGCCGCCCTCGAAGCTTCGCAGGCGGCAAGCCGCCAACAACCAGCCAAACCCCAACAGGCCGCCGCTCGCGGCCAAGACACCGTTTCCCTCAGCAACAAGGGCGACGTGGATCACGACGGCGATAGCAAGTAGGGCGGTCGTCCTTCCTACTCGCAAACAAAAAGGCCCAGCTCAAACTGGGCCTCTGTCCTTAAATCTCACCCACCTCTTCATTTGGCCATGGGCGCGGCCTTTTGCACCTCATCCAGCGCCGCCAGCACTTCCTGGCTGTGCTTGTTGGGATCCACGCTGGTGTACTCACGCGCGATCTTGCCTTGCGGATCAATCAGGAACGTGTGGCGCGCTGCCACCTGGGTGACCCCAAAATTCATCAGTGAGCCATACTCGGCGGCGACTTTATGCTCGGTATCCGCCAGCAGTTTGAAGTTGAGACCTTCTTTCGCGCAAAACTGTTTGTGGGAATCGGGGCTGTCCACGCTGACGCCCACCACCACCGCATTTCTCTGCGCGTACTCCGCCTGATCGCGCTGGAAGTTATGGGCCTCGATGGTGCAGCCGGGAGTCATGTCCTTGGGATAGAAGTAGAGCACCACCCACTTGCCGCGGAAGTCTTTGAGGCTCACCTGGGAGCCATCCTGCGAAGGGAGCGAAAAATCCGGAGCGATCGTTCCCACCTCGGGTGGAGTGCCGGCAAAAGCCAACCGCCAAGCCACGCCGCCAGCCAGCAGAACCAAAACCGCAATGATCCAGAAACGCATACTGCCTCCTCTACACGAAGCGAGGCTACTCCTTGCGCCCGGCGCTTGTCCAGAAGGCGGTTGTCATTGTGCGCTTTAGCTATAAGCTAGAGGCGAGAAGCCAGCAACTGGAATCACTTCAATTCACCCAGCCCGACTTCGATCCGCCGTTCTTCTTGGTATCTTCCGGCGGGATGTAATTACCGTGCTCGTCGAACTCCACGGTGCGGTTGTGTTTCCGCATGTAGACTTCGAACTTGCGGGCGGCGCGGCGCCGGCGCCAGCGGTAATAGGAATTGCGGATTCCATAAAACTGTTCGCTCAGGCCCAGCGACATCTTGCGATTGAGAAATACCGCATACCAAACGTAACCGGCGCCCAGTCCCAGCAGCAATACGCAGTAGAAAAGCGCGAAGTGGTAGAGCAGCAGATAAGCGGTTTCAATCGCCGCCGTGAACAGAACGATCCATTTCACCGGAATCTGAATGGGGATGGGAAACAGCATGATGGGCGCGCCGCGGTTCTGAAGAAAAAATACCATCAGGATCGCGTTGGCGGCCGCGCCCGAACCCAGCGCTGGCCCCTGCGCGATCACGTGGGTGAAGGAAAGCGCGAACCCGGCCAGGGCCGATAAAATCGCGCTGCCGAAAAACAACCCATAGAATGCCGCGGGCCCGATGCGGTCTTCGACCGCTCCCCCCAGAAAGTAAATTCCCACCAGCGACAAAACAAAATCCAGCGGGTCCACATACATGAAGGTGTAGGTGACAAACTGCCAGAGCCAACCTTGCTGTATATGCTGCGGCGTGAAAATCCCAAGTTCGAGCATCGCCTGCCCCGTCGGTTGGGCAAACGACATCAACAGCAGGATCACAACATAGATCCCCAAGCTGGCGAGAATGAGCTGGCGGACAGCGCCGCGAAACGGCGGCAGCCCCATTTCGAAGGAAGTATTTCGGGCCATAAAATCTATGCGACCTGTATGCCTTATCCTACCCTGCGTGATTCCCGGCGGGAAGTGCCCATCTGGCTTTGTCCCTAAGCACTCGGTACCGGGTCAGTTTGGATTTGCCGATGCGGGGGTCGCTGGCGTTCTTTGCGTCCTTCGCGCACTTTGCGGTTTAAAATGCAACCGCGAAGGCCGCACAGTGCGCAAAGTGACCCACCACCAAGCCCCTCGGCTATGCTCGGAGTTTCCGACCTTTATGTTCAAGCAGAATTACGAATGGTCATCCTGAGCGAATCCAGCGATCCCGGCTGCTGCATTACCTCTCCGGCGTTGGCACCACCGGCAAACTGCAATGGCCTTCATCATCAACCGCGCGCACCGCAAAAATCACATTGTCCTTGGAGAGCGGCAGGGTGGCACGGGTTGTCTTGCCGGCCGACTGCACGTGTTCCCATTCCGGACCGGTGGTTGAACGCCAGAGCACTTCGTAACCCGCAGCCCGGCCGTCAGGTGAGGCGTCCCAGGTGAGCGTGGAGTCATTTTCCAGTTTTCTTGCGAGCAGGTGAACATTCGCCGGCAGCGCAGGCGCGGAGGCCAAAGTCGCCAGCGTGGCCGCGTTTACCCGCGCCACGTTAGCCACGTAGTCGAGATTCACAAACTGCAGCAGGTCGCCATACTGCACGCCGTTTTCCACCCGCACATTCTGATGTTGGTGGTCGTAATCCTCGCGAAATTCGGTGAAGCGCACCGCGGCGTAGCCCTGTTCGTTGAACGAAATGTGATCGCCTCCGCGCAGATAGCGGTCAAGGCGGAAGATCAGCATGGGCTTTACCGCAGAATCATAGCTGCGCGCCACTTCCGCTATGTAACGGGCCAGCTGGCGCGAGCTTGAATCACTCTCGCCGCCAAGATTGCGCAGCAGGCGCAGGTCGGCCTCTGTCGCCGCCACCGGCACGCCTTCCGAGAACACTCGCACCACGCCCGTATCTTGCTGCGGACTGCGGTCTCCGCCAACGATGTCATTGTCCAGCGCAGCCTCAATGTCCCATCCTTCGGACTTCGCCATTTGCGCGAAGTGGTGGCTTCCGTTCAGTCCCTGCTCTTCGCCGGCCACGGTGAGGAAAATGATGGTCGCAGGAAACTTCAGCTTGCTCAGAACGCGGGCGCATTCCAGGCTTACGGCGGTGCCGCTGGCGTCGTCATTCGCGCCGGGTGCGGCGCCGGTGGCGTCGAGAGTGTCGCTGTTGCGGGAATCGTAGTGCCCGGTGACCAGCACAACCCGCTTGGCGCTTTCCGGATTCGTGCCTTTCAGCACCGCATAAACATTGGTGATTTGCGTGGCTTGGGGGATTCGCGCTCCCGGCGGCTCAGTAAAGCTGTCGGTCTTGACTTCGAGGCACCCGCCGCAGTCCTTCGAATAGCGCTCGAACTCGCTCTTGAGCCACTCCCGCGCCGCGCCCACGCCGTGTCCGGCAGCGATCGAAGCGGGGTCCTGCGCGGAAATCGTCAGCCGCGTCTGAAAGCTGACCAGCTTTTCGATATCCGCCTTGATTCGCTCCGGCGAAATCTGCGAAAGCGCGGCGGAGATTTGTGGATCGGCTGGCCCAGCCGTGACTTGCGCCACTGCGGGCGAAGGCACGATCAATCCCAACGCCAGCACCGCGCCGAGACAAGCACGCGCCCATGCCAATGGACAACCTGAAAGCTTGTTCATCATTTACTCGCAAACGTCAGTTGATGTTTGGTTGCAGTGTCCCTGGTTCATAATCTGCACATTCAAGGTCGGCAGAAATTCTTGTGCGGCGGCAATCTGAACTCAGCCTACCATGAAACTCCCTGCGATCCACAGACTTCCGCCTTGCAAGCGGGTATCGCGCCTGCGTATGATTCAAAGCGTTTATGACATCCCACAACCTGGCCCGAAAAGTGACCCTTCGCGAAAAGATGCAGTTGATGTCCGCCTCTGAAATGGAACGTACGCTCGTCCGCCTGGCGCACGAAATCGTGGAAAAAAACGGCGGCATAACCGGTTTAGGGCTGGTGGGAGTGCGCCGCCGCGGCGTTCCGCTGGCCGAACGCCTGGGCAAACTAATAAGCCGCATTGAGAATATCCAGGTGCCGGTGGGCACGCTGGACATCACTTTCTACCGCGACGATCTTTCCACCCTCGGCCCCAAACCGGTGGTGCAGGAATCGGAGATCGGCTTTTCCATTCAGGACAAAAACATCGTCTTGGTGGATGACGTTCTCTACACCGGCCGCACCACCCGCGCCGCCCTCGACGCACTCTTTTCCCACGGCCGCCCCAGCCGGGTGCAGTTGTGCGTCCTGATTGACCGCGGCCACCGCGAACTGCCGATTGAGGCCGCTTTCGTCGGCCGCACCGTGCAGACCACGTCGAACGAGGTAATCGAGGTAAAACTCACCGAAGTTGATGGCATGGAAAAAGTTCTGCTGGTGGAAAAAGAGAAGTAGCGCCGTTGAATGCTGAATCCCGCCCGCGCCAAACCGAGAACCGAGAACTGAGAACTGGGATCTGAGAACTGGTTTTCCCTCAAAATCTTCGCGACCTTAGCGATCTTTGCGGTGAAAGGTTTTAACCGCAAAAGGACGCGAAGACCGCGAAAGAGAAAACACCCCCCCGAGCCTCTCCCGGTGCGCCAAAACCGAATCCGGGGTTACAATCAAGCGCTATTCTTTGGTGTCGCGAACCCGCCCCTCATGAGCCCAGCTAAGAACAGCCAAACCGGCAAGCCGATTTCTCCCAAACAGCGAGAGCGCCTGTTGAATCAAGCCAGGAAAGTTATGAAGCACGCCCACGCTCCCTATTCCAACTTCCGCGTCGGCGCGGCGATTCTCACCGCCAGAGGCGAGATCTTCACCGGCTGCAATGTCGAGAACGCCTCCTACGGCATGACCAACTGCGCCGAGCGCACCGCAATTTTTTCCGCGGTCGCAAAATCAGGCCCGGACCTGGAGATCCTCGCCGTTGCCGTGGTCAACGACCACGGCGTCCCGTGTTCGCCCTGCGGCGCTTGCCGCCAGGTGATCTACGAATTCGGCCCCGAGGCCGTTGTCTATTACCAGGGCAAGAACGGCCCCAAAGAAAGCCACATCGCCGAACTACTCCCGGAAGGATTTCGCCTCAAGTGACCTCGCCGGCCAGTTCCACTCCGTCACCAATTCGCGCCGTTGACGTGATCCGCAAAAAGCGCGACGCGCAAGAACTCTCTCCCGCCGAGATCGAATATCTCGTCCGCGCCTACACCGCCGGCGAAATTCCTGACTATCAGGTTTCCGCCTGGCTGATGGCGGTAATCCTGCGCGGCATGACCCGCGCCGAAACTGCCGTCCTCACCGACGCCATGCTGCGCTCTGGCGATGTGCTCGACCTCTCCGAATTTCCCGCCAGGAAAGTGGACAAGCACTCCACCGGCGGCGTAGGCGACAAAACTTCGCTCGTCCTCGCCCCGCTTGCCGCAGCCGGCGGCCTGGTTGTCCCCATGATCAGCGGCCGCGGCCTCGGCCACACGGGGGGCACGCTCGATAAGCTGGAATCCATTCCCGGCTTCAACGTAAATCTGCCGGTGCCAGAATTTCGCCGAGTTCTGGGTAAATGCGGCTGTGCCATGATCGGCCAGACTTCCGAAATCGCTCCCGCCGACCGCAAACTCTACGCCCTGCGCGACGTCACTGCGACCGTCGAAAGCCCCTACCTGATCTGCGCTTCCATCATGAGTAAAAAGCTGGCCGAGGGAATTGACGCGCTGGTGCTCGACGTCAAAACCGGCTCGGGCGCATTCATGAAGGAAGAAAAAGACGCCGCCTTTCTCGCCGAACTGATGGTCGAAACCGGCGAGCGCATGGGCAAGAAGGTAGTCGCACTCATCACCGACATGGACCAACCGCTCGGCCTCTACGCCGGCAATTCCCTGGAAGTGATTGAGGTGCTGGAAGTATTGCGCGGCGACGGACCCGCTGATCTGCGCGATCTCTGCCTCGAACTCGCCGGCAGGATGTTTCATCTTGGCGGAAGCGCAAAAACCGTCGAGCAGGGCAAAGAAACTTCAGCAAGTCTGATCGGCTCCGGCAGAGCGCTGGAAAAATTCCGCGAAATGATCACACTGCAGGGCGGAGATCCCGGTGTCGTTGACAATCCCGAGCGGCTACCCAAGGCCCACCACACCCTCGATGTGCTCAGCCCTGCCAGCGGCTACATTACTGCCATAAACTGCGAAGCCGTCGGAACTGCTTGCGTCGTTCTCGGCGGCGGCCGCGAAAAAAAGGAAGACACTGTAGATCCCTCGGTGGGCGTAATTCTGCGCCGCAAAGTTGGCGACCAGGTCCGCGCCGGCGAGCCGCTTTGCACCGTGCATTACAATTCCGAGACCCGCGGCGCGCGCGCCAAAGAAATGCTGCTCAACAGCTACCAGATCGCCGAAAGACCCCCGGCACAAAAAAGACCGCTGGTACATCGTGTGGTCCGCGGACCGCAAGCACGCTCCGAAGAAGGCTCGGGAGGAAACTAAATGGGCCGTTTCACCGGCATTCTCGGCCTGCTGAGCATGTTGGGCCTGGCTTACGCCTTTTCCACCAACCGTCGCGCCATCCGCGTAAAAACCGTTGCCTGGGGCCTGGGCCTGCAACTGGCCTTTGCCGTTTTCGTGCTGCGCGTGGACTTCGGCCGCCGCATGTTTCAGGCCGCCGGCGACGCCGCCACGCGCCTGCTCAACTACGCCTTCGTGGGCTCGGAATTCGTTTTCGGAGACCTGGGCAAACAGAGTTCGCACTTCGGCTTCATATTCGCCTTTCAAGTGCTGCCCACGGTCATCTTCATCTGCGCGCTCTTCGCGATTCTGTACCACTATGGCATCATGCAGTTCATCATCCGCATCGCCGCGTGGGTGATGACGCGCGTCATGGGCGCGAGCGGCGCCGAGTCTCTCAACGTCGCCGCCAGTATCTTCATGGGGCAAACCGAAGCGCCGGTCACCATTCGTCCCTTCCTGCCCGATCTCACCCGCTCCGAACTCATGACCGTGATGACCAGCGGCATGGCCCACGTCTCCGGCGGAATTATGGCTGCCTACATCGCCTTCGGCATCGAGCCCAAACACCTGCTCAGCGCCGTAATCATGACCGCGCCGGGCAC